>JAABUS010000027.1_pt1 | contig 299804 bp, 257 predicted proteins | sample 5560161 | NCBI WGS metagenome assembly JAABUS01 (sample SAMN10711885, study PRJNA513376) | rock metagenome | isolation source: Antarctica rocks | place: Antarctica: Victoria Land, Trio Nunatak nord | collected 2016-01-04
AGTAGTTATTAATTATATTCTTCGCCCTAATTAGTTTATTTAACTTTATATTAAATATTTTCTTTATTTTTAATTTTATTAATTACCTCTTCTACCTCCTATAATTTATTATTATTAATAAATTCGGGGGTTTATATAAAAGATTCCGTCGTATTAATATAATCGCGAAGATAATATAATTTAAATAACGATATATAAAAGGTATTATAGATTCTAGATATAAAAAATAGTAATAAATAGTAAATTTATATTTTTATTTTATTAATAATCTTAAAGAGCCTTATAAACTTATAGAATAATTTTTATTTAGGCGCTTTTATTTTAGGTTCTTTATTATTAATATAATTAAATTACTAACTTTATAACTTTATAGTTTATATATTTTATTATATTATTTAATTTAGTATTCGATAGCGCTTTAAAGGCGCTCTATAACTTTATTCTTTAAAATTTATAACTATCGTACTTTATTATTTATAACTAGTACTTTTCTTTCTTTAAAGTCGTCCTCGACCTCCTAGCGGATTTTAGGATAATAACCGTATATATAAAAAAATAATATTATTCCGACGACGGTACTCTAACTATTATTCGTTAAGAATTCTACTATAAATAATAGTCTAGCCTAATTAGTTTATTTATTATTAATAAATATATATAAATAATATTTTAATATTTAATTTTAATACTTTATTTACTTATTTATTTAAGGATAAAAAATAGTATTTAGGTATTATTTAATTTTCGAACAAAAATATATAACCGACTAGAAGACGCTCGTAAAAATAGAGCCTCTATTATTAATAATATTATTAAGTATATTATAGCGGTAAATAATTTTAAAATAAAATACTTCCGCTAGTTAAATAATATTAATTTTAATAATTATAAATATATATTTAACTATTTTAATAAATCGATTTATAACGATAAAAATAATATTATAAACGATACTTCTATATTTACTAGGCGGTAAACTAGTTATAAAATTCATAGAAATTTCCTTCTATAATTAAATAATAATAGGAAGCGAATTTAATTCGTTATATAAATAATATCGCGGCGCCTTCGTCCGTTAATATAAATCGTAAATTTTAATATAATTTATAATTTACTTTAGGTTATCCTCCTAGAAAAATTTTCGGGTAAATAATTTATACGACTTTATAATACTAAAATAATTTATTAAAGAATTATTATAATATTTTTTTATAAACTCTTTCTTTAGAGCTTTATTCTTTAATATATAAAAACGATTATTATATTTTAATAATCCCTCGGAGTTTATAACCTATATTTTATTCTTTATATAATAATAGTTTTTTAATATATTTACTCTAGTTCGAAAAAAGTTTATTTAATTATTATAGACTTTTAATTCCCGAATTAGTATTTTAATAAATCTTTTAGGATTATTATATATAATTCTAAATATTATTATAATATCCCGTTTTAAAATTATTATTTTTAACTCTATAATTTAAAAAATAGAGATTATAGTTATTTTTACTTTTTTATCTTTTTCCGATAATTAACCGCTAGTCTAAAGAGTAAATTTATTCTAAAATATTAATAATAATTTAATATTTAACGGCGATACTTCTTTACAATTAAAATATCGCGACGGTATATTAATAGGATTTAATTTTCTAATATAATCAAAGATTTTAAAGTTATAAATAATTAATTTAAATATTTAATAAACTTATTTAAAATTTAACCCCTTCTATTTTATAAAATTCTTTAAATTATTATAATTAATTTAGATTTTAATATAATAAAGACTACTTTTTAAATAGTATCGTTATTATTTTATTATTATTATAATAATAAGTAATTCTTAATTATAGATTTTATTAGTAAGAATTATAGTATCAACGAAATAAAATAGTAGTTAAGATTTAGTTTTAGTATATTATATATTTTTTATTATTCATCGGTATAAACAAGTTACTATTTTATATTAAAGTACTAGTAATTATAATAGTTACCTCTATAAGTAAAGGGCCTAACGTCCTCGAGGCTATAAACTATTAATATAAATATATACGCGAATTAGTCGTACTGAAAATAAATTATATATTATAATCGTTATTACCGTAATTCTGCCCGCGTAATATATAAAAGATAGAAATACCTAGCCGAGGCGACGACGCCCTCGTTTTATAATATCGAGAGAGAGACCGGCTATTAGCCTATAGATATTAGATAGAGGAATATCTTTACTAGATAATCTAACTACCGGAGTATATATTACTATAATAGTTATACTCTTTGGCTCGATTTTCGTTATTATTATACCTACGGTAGTATCGAGTTTATCGGTAGTAGCTTTATTAATAATACGATCGTTAATCTCCGCGGCGGTACCGAACTAATTATATAGTTTATTATTATCTTTAATAAACTTACCGCCTAGTACGATATCGATAGTTATCTACTATTTAAATCTCTTTTAATTACGTACTCGTTCTAAAACCGGATATCTTTTAGTTAATATATTTATATTTACGTTAATATTAATTAAAAGATTATTAGCGAAGTCTTTAATACTATTTACATCTTTAACTCTTTTAATTAATTTCGCCTATTTATTATCGGTTAATTAATCTTTAGGTATTTCGATTTCTACGGAATCGAAAAAACTCTATAATAAATAATTAATTTTATATTAATTTAATAGGCGGTCCCGATATTAAATAAAAGTATCACGGGGTAAATTTAGGTATAGTATTAGAAAATTAAACCTCGGTACTTCTATATTAGGACTAGCGCCTTGGCTAGATTCTAGTATATTAGGGCCAAATCCTCTATAGATAATATAACGTCATAGTGCGTTCCAGTTTAAATACTATAATAGGGATATTCTAGCGTTGGCCCGAACACCCCGCGCCGCTCTTTTAGCCTATTAGTACATGCCTTAGGCGTTACAATAGTGTTCGGGCCACGCTTCTGGACTAGCTACCCGGGAGTAGGCCGCTAGAAAGAGTCGTATAAACCCTGCTTTAGGGTCTTGGCTCTGCCAAGGCGGGGTGTTCGAACATTAGGGGATTCAAATTGTTTTCGGCTCTTGGCGCTGCGGCGTTAGAATGATTAAATTTCGAGGGATCTTCCAGGTTAAGGGTGTCTAATTGGCCCCATAACCGAACCAATTAGGGTTCGCAAAATGCGCCTGTGTGCGTATGCTCGGGGTCACTCCCTTGGAGCTCCGGTGGCGCCCGTTAGGGGCCCTGGAAACCGCCAGTGGTGCCTATATAGGGCCCTGGAAAAGTCGCATTTGATGCGCACTCCGGTGGTACCTTCGGGGGCCCTGGAAAAAACCTTGTAGGTGCCTGATCAGCCCTAAACCCTGTTAGTGGTGCCCGTTAGGGGCCATAACGCCGCGCCTGTGTGCGCACTCCATAGGTGCCCCTCGGGGGCCTTGGAACCAAACCGCGCGTTGTAGCGCACCGGTGGCGCCCTTCGGGGGCCCTGGAACTTGGGTTTCAATTCCCAAAGTGGTCGCGTATGCTCGGGGTCGTGCCCTTGGAGCTTGGTTACTTTTAACGCTATAACTACCTACCTACCTTCGCCACGGGGACGTGGCTCTAGGGGGGGGGATAATCGTAACGCTATAGTGCGTTCCAGCTTAAGTACTATAATAGAGATATTCTAGCGTTGGCCCGAATACCCCGCGCCGCTCTTTTGACCTATTAATACATACCTTAGGCGTTATAGATAATCAATATCTTTTATACTACTAATAATTTACTATTAAAGTAACTATACTTTAATAAATAATAGTAATAATATATACCGATTACTTTATTTATTAAAACACTTTTATATACTTTATTTAATTAATAACTTAACGGTTCTATCTATCTTAATACCTTTATAACGAGAATACACCTATTTATTTTAAACTAGTATTTATATAGTTTCTTATTATCGACGAGTTATCGAACTCTTTATTAGACCCTCGAACTAGTATCGTAGTCGTTTATTAAATTATTTAACTTTTTATCTACACCTACCTCGTTATAAGCTAGTATTTATACGACTTTATTATTCGAGTTAATTAATTTCTACCTACGTTAATATAACTAGTTTTAATTATATTTAATATACTCGCTTAGTAGTAGTAATAATAATAGTAATAATATAGTTCTTAGCTAGCCTACTAGGGGTAAATATATTTATTTTAATTCTATAATACGGGTTTTAATAATTTAACTTTTTATTTAGTTAAATTCGGACTAGCTCCGCGCTAAAATAGTTTTAATTTTAAAAATATCGGTAAAAGACTTCTTTTAAAAATCACTAGATTTAAAAACTACGTTAAGACTATAGATTTACGCCAAGGCCTTACTTTTATATATAAAAAATCGACTATTTAATACCTCTTATTAATACTTTTATAACACTAAATATATACGCCCTTATTTTATTAATACTATGACTATCGCCGACGCCTAGTTATATTATCTCTATACCTCCCTATCGCCTTACCTCGCCGTCGCGATTTCGATATTTAATTTTACGGCTCTACGCTAAGTTTTAAGACTCTACGATACTTTTATAGTTACCCCGTACCGACTATTTAAGAACTAGGGATATACTAGTATATTTATTTACTCTATTAATTTACTATATATAAACGCTATTTACGTTATTATTTATAATACCCTATATCTACGTATTAATAAAGGCGTTAACGTCTTTCTTTAAAAGAGGCGATCTATTACGGGGTAGATTTAAATATAATATTAAAAAATTAAACCTCGGTACTTCTATATTAGGACTAGTGTCTTGACTAGATTCTAGTATATTAAGGCCAAATCCTCTATAAATAATTAATATCTTTTATACTATTAATAATTTACTATTAAAGTAATTATACTTTAATAAAAAGTAGTATAAAAAACTTTTAGGATTAATAAAACGCGGATTATTTTACTATTAACTTTAATAATAAGTCTTTCTAAAAAATTCATATAATTATATAAAATAGTATTATTATTCACTATATCGGTAAGTCCGGAAAAATAGTTTTATAAAATCGTTATTTAATCGGTGTAAAATACGTATTTTATATATTTCGTAGGTAATTAATAAACGAAATATAATATAATAGAATATAATTAAATCTAACTTATCTCAGCTATATCTAAATTATATAAATAATAATATATTACCGTATAAATAGTAATAAGGATAATCGAAGTATTAAGAGCGCGCTTTTTTAGATTTAGGTTAGATTTAAATTAAATCTAAATTAAAACTAAATCTAAATTTAAACGATATCTTTAACTTCTTTATAAATATTATAAATATACTCGGTAATATATTTATAAATTAATATTCTTTTTTTGTTATTATTTTAAAGATTTTTATTAATAGCCCTTAATTCCCGGGGCCCCGTATCGATCGTAAATCCAAAAAGAGATTAAGAAATATATAGTTAAATACCGCGTTAAATAACGGTAGATATAATTAAAATATTAAAAGCGTAGGCCTTTAATAGCGAGTTTAGAAATTAAATAGAATTTAAATTAAATTTAAAAGATATTTAAATTAAATCTAGGCCTAGATTTAGGCCAGATATAGTACTCGGTTTTTTATTATCGTATTAAATATAATAGAATAGAGGATTAGAATCGTAAACGATAATAATATATTATAATAAATATTATTATATATAAAATTATATAGAGGAGTAATAGGTTTCCTAGCTTTTACTCGAGCCTAAATATTTAATAATTTAAAAACGTAAGAACGTTTTATTAAAATAATTAAATACTATATCCGTAACTACTCTAACCGCGCTTTTATTTAACGTATATATTATTTTTTTAAATCGCCTTTATACTTTCCCTAGTATTATTACTAGCCGTAGTATTATTAATATTCTAAATATTATTATTATATTTAGGATTATTACCTCCGTTAACGCCTTTTATACCCTCCGCGTTCGCCGTATTTATAATTTTAAATATATTTATTTTAAAATCCGCCTTCGATTTCTACTTCCCCTCTATATACTCTTTAATTCCGGTATTAGTATATAATATATACTAAAATATTTCCTTTAATTAGGTTATTTAATACGTTTTCTTCGGTATTTATTTATATAACCCGATAGAGTAGAGGGGCTTATAGAATAATTATAGTCGTATATATAAGATTTAAGCCTACGCTTATCTGCCGCGTAAATCTAATTAAAAAATTAAATATATTATTCTTTATTAGTTTACGATCATAATTGGTCTTTCGTATTAATATATATATAATTATAACTCTCGCCTTATCGGTCCCGAAGAATATTCGTATTTTAAATTTAAACTCCTCTCGGATATATTATAATAAAGAAAAGTTAGTATTAAATACTATATTTAGAAAAGAGAACGTTATATTTAATATATTAGAAGAAGCGAGTTTAGGCTCTTTTATATTAAAGATTTTAAAAAAAAGAAAAACTTACTTATTATATTATTAAAACTATCTCGATGAATAAAAATATAATTAATATATTTACCCCTTTATATTTCTTAAAAATAAAGGCGATAGTTTTAAATTTAAGGGATATCTTTTTAAATATTATATAATCCCTATTTAAGATATAATCTTTTTATATCCGATTATTATCTTTATTTATACTAGAGGCCGCGGTCGTATCGTTAATCTACTTTTTATTAAGAGTTTTAGAGGAGATAACGAGGGTAAATAAAAATCTATATAATCGGAGAACCTATAATATAATAGGTACTATATTAGAATAAACTAAAATTAAATATTAAGAACGTTAGTATAGGAAAGAGGTATTATAATCTTAATATTCCTTTAATAGTTTTACCGCTATTAGAGTCTTTCTAGTATAATAGTTTTCTAATTAATAATAGTAGACCTAAATCGCGGCTAGAGTCCTAGTAGGTAAATAACCGTAAGGTCTTTTTAATAAAGTTTCTTAAATATTATAAAATATATTTAATTTAATTACTCTTCTTATATCGTAGTATCGAGGTATAAAGAAGTATATTAACGAGGATATTTATTACCTTAATAAATCTCTCCTATACTTTAGTTTTTTTATATATCGGGTAATAGTACTCGTAGACTTTTCTAAATTAATAAGTCCGAAGCGTTAATAACCGAATTAATAAATATTTTAATAAATATCTTCTATAGTAGTCCGAGGGGCTATAATATTCTTTAAGTTTTAATTAATAATCGTTTTAAATATAATTATAAAATAGAAATTATATTTAGAGCGAGTCTTCTTTATTTTTTAAAGAGAATAATATAAATTTTTATTTAAATTTCTTATTTTATTATATTCGCCTACGATCCCGAAGCTGTATTAGAAATAATAAATTACTTCCTTTATAGTCTCTTTTTTCGTTTACTTTATATAAAGATATTTATATTCTTCGTTAAAAACCTTATTAAAGGCTAACTATATCTACTATATAATAATTATATATAGCGATATATTTACTGCGCTCGGGGAATTATATTACGTAGGGTTAATATTTTTTTATTTTTAAATTATATTACTTTAAGGTCTTTTTTATTATATATTATTACTAAACTCTTCGTCGCCCTTTTATTTATAGTATAACCGTATTTCTATTATTATATTAATAATTACGAGTTATATCTTTAGGTTTTTAAAGTCGATTACCGATTTTAATTTATTAACCTAAATACCGAGATCGGGCGGCGGGATAAGAAATAATTTAAACTCGTTAATTAATATAATATAAATAACCTCTAAGCCCGGTGAATATAGATATTCGTAGAATTATTAATTCGTAGGATATTTAGAGCCCGTAGAAGTATTTTTATAATAGTACTAAAATTTTACTAGTTACTTCTTCTATTTATATTAAATCTCTATTTATTTCTGGTATAAATAACGATAGAATACGATAGCGCCTATAACTTTATAAGTTTTTATATAATTAGAATTAATTAAAGAGCTTAGTAGATAAAATTATAGATTTTATATTTTTTATATTTATTTATATAATCTAGACGAATATTATAGTATCTTAAATCTTCTTTATTATTTAGTATAATTATAAATATATAGAGCCACTATTAGTAATAACTTAATTTTAATATTCTAGGAATCGTTATTATATTATTACCGCGAGAATTATTAAGGTAGACGATTTTCGCGAATATAATAACGCGTTCCTATATATTATCGTGAATATATTCGTATAAATAATTATTACTAAGTTTTTTAAAACTAGGAAAATAATTAATAAATATAATATTATTAAAAGAGATATCGATTAACCGTTATTTATATATTATAGTTAACTTTACCTTCTCTTCTCTAACCCCGTTATTATCTTTATTATTATTAATAGTTAGTTCGGAGGATTCTTTAAATACGAATTTATTTTTTTAATTTAATTACTCGGAGGATTCCTCTAAAAATTTAGAGGATTCGTAAGATTTCTTAAATAAAAACTTCTTCGGAGGTTATTTCTACGGTAACGGTAATAAATTATCTTTATTATTACTAGAGCCTAAGAGCTTCGTCCGGCTCTTTAATCTTTTCGTTATTAATAAATAAATTAAATCTTAGTAAAAGGTATTAAAAGAAAAACGATATTTTAAAGTTATAAAGAAAAGAGGTTAATCTCGAAGTAAAGAAAACGGGAAATAATACGTAGATACGAATATACTTTCGGTATTAATTTTTATAGTAGCTCCTTTTTTTCGAGCTCTTTCGGGCGCGATAATAGATTTTTATTTATAATATATTAAATATCTAGAAGAGGGAAAAACGGAGGAGGAAATAAATAAATTTAAGATCTTAATAAAAGTAAATCTATCTCTTAAATTAAATTTATATTAAAGAATAAAGGATATAGTTAATTAAAATTATTATTTATAATAAATTTACCTTTTATTAAGTTTATACCCCGGTCCTAGAAATATTAAATACTATTTTATAAGTCCTTATCTTCTAAGATATCTATATAATACGCGTCCTCCTCCGTTATATAAAAGAGATAATCGAGTATCGAGTCTATTATAAAATAATAAATTATCTAATATCCCTAGAGTAATACGAATCGTAAATAAATTATATTAAATTCTTTATTTAGTGGACACGCGGAGATTATTAAAAACCGGATCTCGTATATAAAATTCCGTAATATAAGTTAGTTTAGTATATAGTCGATTTTAAAGATTTAGAAAGATCGAAAAGAGGAAAGATTATAAACGGTATTAATTTTTTATTTAAAAAAAGTATCGTTCGAGCCGGTTACTATTATTATTTAACTTTATAAATTAAGAGGTAATACGTTATTAAAGTTATTTTTAATTTTAGTTACTTAACTAGAGTCCCCTTAGTATATAATAATATTAATATATATTTATACGCCGAAGCCTAGATAACTTTAGACCTTAATTTATTCTTTAAAATTAAATATTAAATATTTACTCTATTAGGTTCTTTCTACTTTAAGCGCGTCTTTATAATTCCGTTAATATTTAAATATATCTTTTAGATAATAATATTTATTAATAAATTCTTTAGCTCGTAATAGTATATCGCTAATATTCGTATTATAAATTAATACGGGTATTCTTCTAATATCCCGGATAATCTAGTTAGTTTTAAATAGTTTTGTATCGTATTTAAATAATACGCGCCGGGGCCGTGGCGCGATAATAGTAATAAATAGATAAATTTAATAATGATTATAGAGTAAAGAGGGTATAATAATTCGCGTGATTTAAATAACTAGTTATAATAAAATATAATAGATTTTATAGTAAATTAAGTTAGATCTAGCCTAATATACCGTAAATATCGGGCGATATTTAGATAAGATTATTAAAAAAATAAAACGATAGGTAAAGAGGTCTTTAGGTTATTATATATAAATATATTTAAAGAAATCGTCTTTAGAAGGACGGTTAATACTTAATATTTAAATCTATATATTAACCGCCTATACTACTATAATTTTACGTAATATAATTATTAAACCGTATTAGAAATAACCTAGAGCACGGTTTATAATATAATTAATATCGTAATTAATAGATTTCTAGGTTTTATATAACGGGCTTAAATAAAAGTAAATATTAAAAAGTAATAAAGAAGAGCGTTTATATATATAATATATTAATATTAAGTTAGTCTTTTAACGCCCTAGATCTAGCCTAAATTTTATTTAAATTTAATTTAAATTTGGCCTAGGTTTAGGCTAGATTTAAATTAAAACCTTTATATATTATTAGGCGAGGATAGTTTCCTATAAATTAAAAATAGACTACGTAAAGTTTTCGATATTATTTTCGCGCTCTCGATAATTAAAATTATATCCGATAATAATAAATTATCCTCCGTCCGCGGCCCCAATTATAATAAAGTATTAAAGATAATAATAATTAAAGCGGAAGATTTAATTAACCTTTCGGCTTCTAACGAAAATATTAAAGAGACGAAATATTCGGAGGAGGATACGACTTTACTCGATAATAACTATAACGATTTATCTAATTTTAAAGGACTATTAGAGAATGTTTAACTAGTATTAAATATAACTAATTTATTCTTATTAAATTTTATAGAGGACTCGGCCTATATTCGTTACTTTATTAACGATAGTAGTAGTAAAAAGTTAAATAAAGTTATTAAAATAATTAAAACGATAGTAATATTAATTATTAAAAATATTTATATACCCTCTTTAGAATATAATAACTCTTCGGAGTAGTATTCGTTATCGCCTAATAAACTAGTCTCGGCGTCGATATCTTTCTCGTTTAATAATTAGGATAAAGTTATTATTATTAATATATAAAAGAAGGTTACGTTTAACGCCGAGGTAGATAATATAATTTTACTATTTTAGAAATAAAATATAAATAAAGTACTAAAGGTAATAAAGGCGTTAAATTATCTACTACCTTTAATAAATATTATTAAAGAAGCGGGAATAATCTTTAAGATTTTAAAGAAAACTACCGATATATTAATTCTATTAAATTATATTACTTTAGGGAGAATTAAGTTCTTTATTTTAATTTCTCGCCGGTTAATCTTTATAGCCTAGTGATACTTCTTTAAGTCGAAGAAATCCGTATTTCTTTAAAAAGTAATACGGACTTCTTCGACCTAAAGGAGTATTATTAAATTATAAAAATTAACCGGCGAGAAACTAGAGTAAAGAATTTATAATTCTTTAATCTTTTTAAATATAGAGTGCGCTTCACTCTTAATAATAATAAATATAATATTTATTATACCGTCCGTATTTTAGGTCTTCTTTCCGATACTACTATAATAAAATTCTTAGAGAAAGTTCGAGGTAATATAGTATTTAATACGAAATTATTAAATACTAAAAGTATTATTAATAATATAACTAGGCTCGTTATATTCCTTTATAAATATATAATTATAATTTATAAAGAGTACGCTTAATAGTATCCGATCTCCTTTAACGGTCTCGTAGCCCGAATCGAAATCGTATTAACTCCGACTTAACCTATCTCGATTAATTAACGAAAGATTATTAACGATAAAACTATATATTACTTTAAGGTATATAATTTTCCTCGTATTATTATATTAATAACGTTAAATAAAGAACTAGCGGTCTCTTAAATAATTAAATTTAATACGGTCGAGAGTATAAATATAAATAGTAATAGTATCTTAAATTTATACTTTTCTTTTATTTATATTATTAGATAAGTTTCTGCGCTATTTAATTATACCCGTCGATATAAGAGTTATATCGTTATATTTATATTAAATCCGTATACTTAGCCTTTAGAGACCCTTCTCGATAATAATAATAATTAACTCGCGGTCGTTAATTATCGGTAAAATATTCCGTTTATTTTAAAATAACTAAGAGGGTAAACCCTCTCTTACGCTTTTATAATTTAAAGCGGCGATATAATTTAAAGTTTAAATAAAGACCACGCTAGCGATAACTCTTAAAATAACGAGGATAATAATAATTAAAAAAAGGGTATAAATAAGGGCGAGGATAATAATAAATAAAATAGAAATAAAAACGGCGGTAATAATAATAATACTCGTTTAGGTAGTAGGGAATTATTATTTATATCGTTTATAATCGTGGCTTATAAGGGCCGGACGATTTTAACTAGTAATAATCTCTAGTTATCCACTCCGATACCTATAATATAAATATTAACTATAGATTTTTTCGGTATTAACCGCGGGGGGAAAATAAAAGGGTTAAAAATAAAAATATATATTATAGACTCGTAGGGAGGTTTAATAAAGATATTATTAATTTTAATATAAATAAAATTAAAATATAGAGAGCCTAAAGAGTTTAAGAATTCTATTAATAATAAAGCCGCCGTTATTACCTACCCGCTTTAAGGTATAAATAGTATCTTATTATTAATAACTACTTTATTCGAATACTAAAAGTATTATATATTAGTTATTTAGTAGAGGAGCTCGAAAAATAGGTTTTATATCGATACCGCTTTAAATATTATTCGCCCCGTCGTTATCTTCCCTTTTATCGTCCTCGGAATTAAGAATCTCTAGTACCTTTTACTTTTAACTAATAATATAATTTATATATTTATATTTTTAAATCGAGGGTAGTATATCCTCTAGCGATTAAAAAAACGGTATTTCTTTTTTTTTTATAAAAGTTATAGGTATACTAAGTAATATTTTCGTAAATTAATATTCTTTTTCCGTTATTATTTTAAAGGTCTTCGTTAGTAACCTTTAATTTCCGGGGTCCTATATCGATCGTAAATTTAAAAAGAAATTAAAGAATATATAGTTAAATACCGCGTTAAATAATAGTAGATATAATTAAAGTATTAAAAACGTAGGCCCTTAATAACGAGTTTAAGAATTAAATAGAATCTAGATTAGGTTTAAGAAATATTTAAAAGATATCTAGGCTAGATCTAGGCCTAGATCTAGGCTAGATATAATACTCGGTTTTTTATTATTATTCTTAAATATAATAGAGTAAAGGATTAAAATCGTAAGCGATAATAACGTACTATAGTAAATATTATTATATAGAAAATAAATATTATTATATAAAAAAGCGCGTAGAGGGGTAATAAATTTCCTAGTTTTTATTTAAACCTAAATATTTAGTAGTTTAGAAATATAAAAAGGTTTAACCTAATTAACGGCGGTTTATTTTTATATTTATTTACTTTAACCGCTTTTCCTCTTAATATATATAATACCCTCTTAAATAATATTTTCTATATTAATAATAAACGCCGCGGTATTATTAATATTCCTAGTATTATTACTCTTTTTAATATTATTACCTCCGTCGGCGCCTCCTACGTCTTTTATATTCGTTATATTAATAATCTTAAACGCGTCCTTCTTAAAATCTATCTTCGATTTACGCTTTACGTCTACGTACTTCTCGATTTCGGTATTAATATTTAGTATATAATAAAATACTTCTTCTTTTTATTTTATTCGATATGTTTTTTTCGGTATTTATTTATATATCCCGATAGAGTAGAGGGGTTTATATAGAATAATTATAATTATATAAATTAGATTTAAGCCCACGTTTATGTAATATATAAATTTAATTAGAATATTAAGTATTATCCTTCTCTAGTAATATACTATTATTATTATTTTTATATATAAATATATATTTAGCCGCGTCCCTCTTTTTATCGGTCCTAAAGAATATTCGTATTTTAAATTTAATCTCCTCTCGGACGTACTATAGTAAAAGAATATTAATATAAAAGGGTTAATTAGAAAAGAGAAGGCTAAATTTCATAAATTAGAAAAAACGAGTTTAGGCTCTTTTATATCGGAGATTTTAAAGAAAAGAAGGATTTACCCGTTCTACTATTAAAATTATCTCGGTGAATAAAGATATAATTAATATATTTACCCTTTTATATTTCTTGAAAAGGGAGGCGATAATTTTAAGTTTAAAGAATATCTTTTTAAATATTATATAGTTTTTATTTAGGATATAGTTTTCTAGTATTTAATTATTATTTTTATTTATATACCGGTTCTCGATCTCTTTATTAGTCCACTTTTAATTATACGTAGTTAAAGAGACGGAGAGATAAGGTAAATAATTATATAAATAAAGGAGCCGTACTACTATAAATACCTAGTTAATATTAACGTTGGTCGGGCGGTCGGGACGATTCCGTATAAATATAATATTATATTAATTATCGTCCTAGTAAATTTATCGTTCTACGAGTTTCTTTATTATTAAAGCCTTCTAACGGGCGACGAGGGTTACGTAATATATTTTATAATTATAAGGAAAATTAGTTTTAAAGATACTTCGGTAGAGTTCTTTAAACTCGATAAAGTCGTAATCTTTTTAATTATTCTTCTTATACCGTCGTATTAGGAATTTAGGAAGTAAATTCCCGAATATATTTATTATATTATCGAATTCTTATAGTCGATTATTTAAACCTTAGTATTTAATAATAATATTAATAAAAATCTTTAGGCCGGCTAGTTTAAAGGGGTAATATTTATATTTAAAATTATTCTAGGAAATATTATATATAATATTTATTAAAATTATAATATTTAGTAGATCGGAGTTAATAATTATTCTAGATATAATTATAAACTAGAAGCGATATTTAGGGCGAGTTTTTCTTATTATTTAAAAAGAATTCTATAAATCTTTACTTAGATTCCTTACCCTATTATATTTATTTATAATCGCGAACTTATATTAGAAACGATAGATAATTTCCTTTTTAATTACTTTTTTTCTATTCTTTATAAAGGAGTATTTATATACTTTATTAAAAATTTTACTAGCGGTTAATTATAACTACTATAAAGTAAATATAAATATAAAAGTATTTACTTCGCTCGGGAGATTATATTACGCGGCGTTAATAAATTTAATACCTTTTAGTAATTTTACGTCGGAGTCGTTCGGGTTATATACCGTTTATAATTCTTTTTTCGTTTATACGTTTATTTAGTAGTTAGAGTCGGCGTTATAATAAATAATTATAAACCGTACCTTTAAGGCCTCGAAGTCGATTACCGATAATATTTTAATACTCTAGGTATTAAAATTAACTAATAGGATAAAGAATAATATAAATTTATTAACTAATTTAATATAAAAAACTTCCGAGTCTAGTTAATATAAATACTCGTAGAATTATTAATTTATAGGATATTTAGAGCCCGTAGGAGCGTTTTCGCGGTAGTATTAAAACTTTATTAACTACTCCTTCTACTCTCGTTGAATCTCTATTTATTTTTAATATAATTAAAAATAGAATACCGCGGAATTTATAACTTTAAAGGTTTATAAATAAATAGAGTTAATCGCGAAGTTTAAAAGATATATTAAAAGACTTTATTTTATTTAAACTTATTTCGTCTCCGATAATAATATTAAATTATCCGAAGTCGCCTTTATAAAATAGTATAATTATAAATATATAAAGCTACTATTAATAATAGATTAATTTTAATATTCTAGGAATCGTTATTTTATTATTACCGCGAGAATTATTAGAGTAAACGATTTTCGCGAATATAATAACACGTTCTTATATCTTATTATAAATATATTCGTATAAATAACAATTACTAATTTTTTTAAAATTAAGAGAAAAAGAATTAATAAATATAATACTATTAAAGGAGATATCGATTAATTATTATATTATAATTAACTCTACTTTCTCTTCTTTATCCGCGTTATTATTTTTATTATTATTAATAATTAGTTCCGAGGATTCTTTAATTAAGAATTTATCCTTTTAATATAATTACTCGGAGGACTCCTTTAAAGGTTTAAGGTTTTAACGAGGTTTTTCGGCTAACGATTTCTTTAAAATTTATTTCGGCGGTAACGGTAATAAATAATCTTTATTATTATTAAGGCCTAAGAGTTTCGTTAGGCGCTTTTACTTTTTCGTTATTAATAAAAGAATTAGATCCTCGTTAAAGGTACTAGGAGAACGGGTATATTTCGAAATTATAAAGAAGAGAGATTAATCTCGAAATAAAAAAAACGGGAATTAATAAATAAATACGAATATATTTTTAATATTAATTTTTATAATAACTCGTCTTTTTCGGGCTCCCTCCGGCGCGATAATAAATTTTTATTTATAATATACTAAATATTTAAAAGAGGCTAGAATAGAGGAGGAAAAAGATAGATTTAAAATTTTAATAAAAATAAATTTATCTTTTAAATTAAATTAAATATTAGAGGATAGAGGATATAGTTAACTAAAGTTATTATTTATAATAATCTCGATTTTTATCAAGTTTATACCTTTATCTAAAAAATATTAAATAGTATTTTATAAATTATTATTTTTTAAAATACTAATATAATACCCCTTTATAATATAATATATAAAGTAATCGAAGCTCGGGTCTATTATTAAGTCGCGAGATACTAGATAATTTTAAAATAATAAAAATCGTAAATAAATTATATTAAATTCTTTAGGTAATAAATATAAAGAGATTTTAAAAAACCGGGTCTTATATACGAACTTCCCTAACGTATACTAGTTTAATATATAATCGATCTCGAAGTCTTTAAACGAGCGAAGTAAAAAAGGATTAAAAATAATTCTCGGTTTTTATTTAATACGAAGATTATTCGAACTAGTTACTACTACCGTTTAATTTTAGAAATCCGGAGACGGTACGTTATTAAATTTATTTTTAATTTTTAATAATTTATTAAAGTTTCCCTAGTAAATAATAGTACCGATATATATTCTTTCGCCGAAATCTATATAACTTTAGATTTAGATTTAGTCGTTAAATTTAATTATTAAATATTAACTCTACTAGACTCTTTTATCTTTAAATACGATTTTAGAGTTCGGTTAATCTTTAAATATATTATTTATAAAATAATACTACTCTACGAGCTCTTTAATTTATTAAAATACGGCGATAATAATATAATAATAAGTCGGCGTATATACCTCTTTTATATATATAAGAGTCTAGTTATTTTTAGATAACTTTCCGTTATAGTTAAATAATAAAAAGAGTTACTATAGTATTATAACGGTAATAAATAAATGAATTCAATAATAATTATATAGTTAGAAGGGTGTAATAATATATATAATAATTATAATCACTAATTCTAATAAAGTATAATAGATTATATAATAAATATACCTAAATTTAGGTTTAAATCTAGTTAAGACCTACGAGTTAAAAACTCGGGCGTTAATTTTTACGGGTATAATTCCTGAGATTTCGTCTCCTAATATAAAATTACGTGGATATTAAATTATCCGAGATTTACCTAGTATATTTAAGACTCTATTTTAAAAAGTAATATTTATATATTATTTAATAAAAGAGAAGTAAAAGAGTATTAAAAAAGATCGATATTAAATAATATAATATTTATATAATAAGGCCTTTGATTTAATCGAGTTTTAAGAGATTTATATACTTTCGTATTATTAAATCTACGAATATCGTTTTTAATAAATTAAATTCCGTGAAAATTATATTAAAACAAATATTTCGAATATTAATATTTTATACCGTTTATAATTTTACGCTAAAATCCTTAATCTATTTAATTATTATTTTTAATATCGGTTATATATATTTCCCTAGCCCTTTCTACCCGTAGAACGAATATTATTTATATTAGAACTATTAAAATTATATATAAATTTATTATAGTAAAATCTTTCGGTACCGTTTATTTAAATTAAATAGTTTTATTATAATATATATCGAGTCTATAACCCGAATATTATCGCTAGCGTAATTATCTTAGTTAAATAAAAATTAATACTATAAACCTACGGGGCAAGGGACGTTAATATTTATAAAATATAAATTTTAATATTAATTTCCTATTTAAGTAATTTAAGATTAGGGTTTATTTCAATTTAATTTAAATCTAGCCTAGATTTAAATAAACCTTAATAACTTAATTTAAATATATTTAAATTTAAAATAATAACTTTATTTATAAATTTATAAAACCGTATTCCGGATAAATTTTTTTTTTTTAAACTTTCTACTTCTAATACCGGATAACGCGAAGTACGTAATAAAACGATTATAATACGGCTAATATAGTTTCTTTTAAACGAAGAATTACTCGGGTTTATTACGATACCTAAATATATATAAAGAGTCTTAGTTTAAACGTAGGAAATTAATAAATATCTTTAATCTTATTAAGAATTAAACGGGCTTTATATTCGTTTAATACGAAATCTCTTAACTCTAGGAACTACCCACGTTTAATAGTAATAAATTAAATACGGATTAACTAGTAGAATTCTATACTATTTATTATAATATAAATAAACCGCCTCTTAAGTATCTAGGGATTAATAAAGATAATAATAAAGATATTATTATTTAAAAGTTTATATAAATATATTAATAATTTATCTAGGTCTTTATTTATTTCGATAAATATATTAAAACCGGCTATAATATCTTCCTCCGCGATTATACCGTTTATCTCCTCTAAAAACTTTTTATCTATATTTAATTCTCTTTATACGGAATTTTTTACCGACTTTATAAGGCGAGACGCCGATATTATTATAATAATATATATAAAACTAGATCGCGCGTAATACTAAAAACGTCGACGAAATACTTTATAGTTAATAGTAGTGAAAGATATATATTATTTATTCGGTAATAAAGTTGGTTGGACTATTATTTATTTATTTTCCGAATATTATATAATTAAAACGAGTATTAACGTATATCTTAAATCTATAGAAATTAAGGTAAATTAGAAGGAGGAGGTAATTTTTTATAATATAGAACAATATCGGTAACTAGTAGAATATAATATTTAGTAGGGTATATATAATAATAGTTAGATAATTAATAATCTCCGTATACCTAACGAGATTAGCTATTTTAATAATTTATATTTCAAATTATATTATTATAATATTATTAAGGTTATCCGTTTTTTCCTCGGTTATAAACCGTTTAAAGATAATCTAGTATATATATTTATAAAAATTACGAACGATAATAATAATAAGGTAATTAATAAAATATATATTAATATTTAATAATAAGAAATATAATTATAAATTCTTATTAAAGATATTATTATCTCTTTTATATTATCGTCCGACGAGATAATAATAATTTAATATTATAGCGACCTTTCCCTTTGGCTAGTATATATAATTATTGGGAATCTCGATTATACGACGCGTAAGGTTTAAAAGCGACCTAGTTTAATTCTCCTAAGTTTAATCCCTCGTATTAAAAACGGAAAGAAATTCGGTAATTATATATAATTAAATATTTATTATCTCGCGCTAGGGCGTATACTCTAGTGTATATATAACTATTATTATTTATTTAAATAATATATTAAAGTAATTAAAGTAATTAAAGGCCTAGTAATATAAAGGATTAATATTATATACGCGGATAATTAACCCCGAAGATACTATTTAATAATTATATCGTTTATAACCGATTATTTAGAGTAAATCTTAATAATAAGAGTAAAATAAAATTATTAATATTTAATATATTTAGTCCCGCCTAATAAACGAGGGGAGTTAATTAAGATATAGAAACCGTAGATCTACGAATATATATATTAAAGGATAAAGGTATAAAAAAGAGATCCCGACCTCGCTAAAGATTTAATAATTATTTACGACGTTAAAAATTTCACCTAATATTATTATCTAGTTAATATCTATATTATTTTTATTATCGATATATTATACTAGTTTTTGAAAGGAATTATTATAAGATTAATTAATTAAATTCGGGATTTAATTAAAGACTACGTAGTTTTTATAATTATTAAATAAATAAAGAAAGAGGTAACTAGGCCGAAGAAATCTTTAAAATAATTAATAATAAAAATTAAATTAAATTATTATTTTCGTTAAGTACTAAGTTTCGTGGGGTTAAAATTATTTAAAAACTTTAATAAAATAAAATAATAAAGTAGTAACGAATAAAAAGCGATATTATAATAATTAATAACCGTCGTTATTTCTTTATTTATTAAGCGCGTACCGGTTACTCTATATTACGTACGGGCTATATTTAACTTTATTATATTTATTTAATATACGTCTTATAACGGCGATACTTTATAATATATATAGTACGCGCTTTACCGTATTTATAAATTAAAAGTAATCTTCCGTAAATACCGGCCGAGTAATAATTCGAATTTAGATTTAAAAGACCTTACCGATCGGTATTTTAATATATTAAAATTATACGCGATAATATATTACGTTAAATATATTCGAAGATATAGGAGTATTTAGAACTTCGATATTTATTATAAAAAGACGGTTTATAGGTTTCTCTTTAAAGAACCCTTTTTACGGATAAATAAAATTAATAAATTCGAGACGTAATTACTACGGTATAATATTATATACTATAATATAAGGGTTATATAGGAAGTTATAATAATACTTTCCACTAAACCTACTATTATTCTTAATAGTGAAATAGAATAGTAGAATACCCGGCCGTATCGAGAGAAATTAGATTTAAATAAGTATATACTTATTCCTAATAAGAATACGCCGCTATATTATAGTATATAAATATTAGATATTAATTATTATTACCTAATAATTATAGTAGCGAGGGTTTCTTACTTTAATATTAAAGATCTTATCGACGTTATAACGGTATTCGTACGGGAGAGCCGTAAGAAATAGGATAAAAATCCGGGCTTTATTAAAAATTAACGGAGATAAAAGACGGATCCTAATTAGGCGGGAGATATATATATTTCTATATATCGATTATTAATATATTAGGTTCGTGATAGTAAGGAGAGTTAGAATTTAAGGTAGTTTATAAAAAAATTAATTTATTATACCCCTAACTTTCGTTCTACCGGTAAACCTCGTAATAATTATATTTAAATTAATAACGAAGCGACTCGTTTATAAAGTTAAGACGAGACCGAGTAAAAGGCCCTTTATATAATAATCGGCCGGCTTAAATTAATTATTAATATTTACGACTATAAACGACTAAACGATAAAGATAAATATAGGGTATATATTAATATATTAATTACTTTATATCGACTAAAGAATAACGGGAGAGTCGACGATATATATAAAATATTCGAAGTAAAGTATATTTTAACTAGTAGAACGAAAAGACCCCGAGAACTATATAATTATTACTTCTTCGAAATATAAGATATTATCCGGAGTATATATATAGTAGTTATTAAATAGGAAAGATACTATTATATAAATAATTTTATCGACTAGGATTAATATAATACTATTTATAATCCTAACTTTATAACGAAAGGTACTAGGGTAATAGATTAATTTATAAAGTAAATATAATAACTATATATTTATAAAAAATTACCGTCCGCGATAATATATTTATTATACCGCCTAATAATACGTATACCCCGGGCTTTTACTTAATAGTAGTATTATAACTATATAGCGGTTAATAATAATAACGAGAGTAACGAGTATAATATAGAGATAAATTATAATTAAAATATGAACTCGATCGATAATAGTTAATAAGAAGAGAATTAAAGGGTCTAAACTAAATAAGAGATTTATTAAATAGAAGTTCTCGAGATACTACTTTTATAAAATTAAATAAGAAAAGAAGTAGATTTTTAAATTAATACTTATTATCTAGCGCTCCTTCGGTATATATTTTATTAATAGAAATAAAAGTATTTAGTTTATAAATAAAGATATTATAATTTATCTTTTATAGGATCTATCTCGGTCTACCCTTTATTAAACTCGTTTTAATAAACGGTCGTCGTTTCTAATTATATTTATAACGCCTTTATACTCTTATAATTTATAATATTATATAACCCGAATTCGGTATTCGGATTAATCTTAATTTAAATTTAGGTTAAATCTAGTTTAAACCTAACCTAGATCTAGGCTAAGATTAATCCGACGTATATTTATTTATTATTATCGCGCGTATAGTTCTACCTTCTTTCTTATATATTAAAATAAATCTATTTTATATCTCGACTAGTTAGTATACTCTATATTACCGAATAATATTTAAATCTATATATATACGACGTAGTAATATATTAAATAATAAAGTTAAATTAAATTATACCTCTTATATATCGTAATACGACCTTAATTAGTTAAAGAATTTATAATAATAACTCTTTCGATAAGGCTAAAGGCTGACTCTAATAATAAATTATATTAATATTTTTAAAGTAAATCTCGGTTATAAATAATTTACTTATTCCGATATACGAGTAATAATATATATTAGGAACGCGTTAATTATAAATCCTTCTAGTATATATTAACTAATATTAATTATTAATAAAAACGAAGAAAGTATATACGGAGGTAAAAAAGTCGATACCGAGGTCGATGATAATAATATTAGGCTTCTTGCCCCAAAGCGACGGAAAACGGATAACGTATTTTAGTTAAACGGATTAGGTAGGGCCACGCCATATATATATATATATATATTTCATATAGGAGTTAATAATATAACTAATCTTTTTATAATTTTTATCGTTTATTAGTCGTTATATATCCTCGTCCTCGTCCTACCCTAACTCTTATATATATAGATTAAGAGATATAAGGTTTTTTAATAACGCGTTATATAAACCTTTAACGAAATACTACCGTAATTACGACGCGTTATAATTAAGAAACGAGTCGTTACTACTATAAGCGGGCGTAGGATATCGTATTAAATTAATATTATATATTTAAAATTACGAGGCCGTTCTCTAGTATATAAAATAAATAATATTAATAACCCTCGTTACGGGATATAAAGACTCGGGATATAATTTATAAATAAACTTTAATAAAAAAAACGAAGTTAACGCTTTAATCTAGAAACTTTAGCGGAATATTATTAATAAATATAATAAAACCTTCGGGCTAAAGGATAGAGTAATAAAGAAAATTCTAAATCTAACGGAGGCCCGAGAGATATTAATCTACCGGGTTTAAATTAAAAATATATTAATCGAAATAAATTACTCGATTATATCGGTAATTACCGCGCCCTAATAATAATAAGAGTTTAATAAGTCGTAATAGTATACTATACTTTTTTTATAATAAAACGAAGTATTAAAGAGATAATTACTACTAAAATAAAGAATAAAAAATAGATATATAATTATAATAACGATATAAGTTTTAATATTTCCTTATTAAGATTTAATATTAATTATTAATAAATCTAAATTACTTTACCGCTTTCTTAGAGATCTAGTAGTAAAAGTTATAATTTTATTATTCTTTTAATCGGACCTAGATTAACTAGGAACTCGTAATAATATTAAATATATATTTAGGCTCTTAACGGGAACTATAATAATTATAGTCTACGTTATAATTCATTATATTATTAAAGAATATAAATAGAGAAGTAGATACGGATTAAATTCGAAAACGAATATATTAAAAATAAATTAGACTCGACTCTTTTCTTTATATCTCTTAATATTAATATAAAGTAATATAGAGTTATAAATTTAAATAGGGGAGACGTAGGAGGAATAAATATTTATATAATAAAATATAATAATAGAGGCCCTATCGGGTAGGATTAATTAAGAAATAAAAAGGGAAGAGATACTAGTAAATAATATAAACGATTTCGTCTATAAATAGAAAGATAGAATCGATGATTTAATTAGTTATAAAGGTTTCCGTATTATATCTAATTATCTCTTAATTATTAATAAGACTACTATAAATTCGCCGGCTCCTCGATAATATAATATATAAAAAAACGAGATAAATACTATAGAAAGAGATAATACGAAAGAAAGAAATACTAGTAAATCTCGGAAAAACGAGTTATTTATCTTTATAAAAGTAAATATTTCTCCTATTCTAACGGAGCTAAACTAGCGGACGAGGTATTAATAAAAACTCTAATTTATTAGATAATATTTAATAAAGTATAAGAGGAGGTAGAGTCTTTATATAATTTATTATTAATCCTCGAATATTAATATAGTTATTTAGGCGGATACTCGAGTAGCTTCGTTTAATAAATCGGTAAAAAACCGGGGTAGTAATATATATAGCGTAGAAAATCTTATAAATCGCGAAATAATATAATATTATAATATTATATTTATTATAAATATATACTAATATTATATATTGAATAATAACTACCGGTCTTTATTATATAAATATTTAAAAATATTAAGCCTAACGAATAAATTAATTCCTTTAATATTAATAAAGATCCTACCGAGCCTACGCTATATATATTTAAACTCTCTACTATATACGAAGGCTTCCGAAAGAGGTTAAAGTTTAAAAAGAAAGAAGAGAAAATAATATAATAAAAAAAACGGGGTTAAGATTATATAATAAACGATATACGTATATAAAATATAATACTCGAGACTGCGAGGAAGGAGAGATATATTATTTTAATATAAACTACTTAAATTAATAACCTAGACGATAAATAAAAGATAGATTATATATATAATAAATTATTCTTATAACTAAAAATAATAGCGGTTTAAATCTAGTCTAGATTTAATCTATATCTAGGCTAAATCTAGGCTAGATCTAGATATAGATTAATTTACGAGAATAAATAATAACGGTTTCTTAATAAATAGATTTTAGGATATTTGTAACTCTCTTATAATATAACGAGTAGATAAAGTAGAATATATATTAATTAATTAATATATATATAAAGATCTAAATGCGACAACGATATTAAAGGCGCTAACGATAATAATTATAATAATAATACTATTATTACCCAAAGTATAAATAGTATATTTGAAGTACTATAAAATAATATTCAAAATTATTCATTTATTATTATTTACCCGTTGAGTATTAATTATATTAAAATTAGTTATATAAATATATTTTGGGTACTAAATATACTAAAATTAACTATATAACTATATTTTAGTTATATAATATATTTAGAATACGAGATATGAGTAGATACGTATTTCTAGTATTTTATATAATTTCGGTATAAAATATTTAAAAATCGGGGTTTCCGGACTTACCGATATAGAATCTTATTTCTAGTTTCTAGCTCGTTTATACGGGTTTCGGATTTAACGAATATTTTTTTAGCGATCTCGATTAAGAACTCCCCTTTAGAATTATTATTTAAATCCTTTAATAATATAAAAATATCTTTAATCTCCTCTTCTATTTTTAACGACTTCGTTTATTTATTAGGTTTTATTTTCTTCGAGCGCTTTATTCCTAAACTAGTTATATTTACTCCCGTAGTATTAAATAAGAAAATTTATTTTATTTTACTTTTTTCGTTTATAATAGGGCTAGTATATTTATAAATTTATAATAATATAAAATTATCCTTCGCTAAAGGCGGTACGGTCGTTAATATAGCCGGTTTAGATTTACTAGTTATTATAGAAATATCCACTATTATTTATACTAAAGGGGCTTTTTTTATATTTAAATTAATTAATATTTTATCCCGTTTAAGTTTTTTAGTTATATACTTTACTCTTTTTTATTTAGAGCTTTTAAATATAATAGAAAAAGAAGTAATTTATTAAAAAATCTCGGTTATAAGGAAAAGCGAAGTCTAAGATATAATTTAAAATATAGTTAAGAAATCTTTATTACCGATTTTAATTTATTATTTTATAATTATAAATATCGTACTTTTCTTATTTACCCGTTTCTTCGCGGGCGTAGATAAGGTAGCCGTAGTCTTTTATTTTAAAAAATTTACGATTTTAGTTTCGGCGGCGACTTTTTTTTTAAATATCTCCCTAATTTTATTTAACTCTTCTAGTTATATAACGAGGTCGTCGGATATTTATATAATTTTAATATACTTCTTTTAATATTCCTACGCCTCGATATTAAATAACTTTATATTAATTAATTAAGAATCGTTATTATCGATTATAAAAGAGATTATTCTTAAAGTTAATTTCTTCGGTAAGAATAATTTCGTTATTAATTTCTTTAAAGATTTCTTCGAAATTAAAAACTCCTTCTTTAGTTCGGACTCGTTTTTATCGCTCTCGTTATCTTTATTAAATTTCTTAGATATCGATTTCTCTTATATTAAAAGTTTCTTTAAAGCCGTAATCTTCGTTACTTTCGGGCCCTTTTTATATAACTTTTTCGACGGCGTCGAAAGATTTTTTACTCTCGTTATCTTATCCGCTAAAAAATAATTATATCCCTCTACGAAGATATATCGGCTATATTTCCCCCCTTTTATTAAAATTAATTAATCTAGTTTCTATAATAAATTCCCTTTATCCCCGTATAATTACGCGTAATTAAAAATAATCGCGTATTTTATATTATTATTCTTTATTAATCGTATTATAACTAGTTACCCGTTATTTATTTATTTAAATTATAGGTTATTTCTCGAGTTAAATACCTTTAGCTAGTTTTTAAATCGAGTATTTAAGGAAATTTTATTATATTAAATAACTAGCCCGGTTTATAATAAAGAAAGATTTCTACCTATTAATAATTAAATATCTTTATCTTCCGTTATATTATATACGGGTTTATTATATAATAAATCCTTAATCTCTTCGTTATCGACTCGATTATCGATTTCGGCCTTAATAATTTATTTATTATTAACCTTATCGCTTTATTTAAAAGTAGAAGCGCCGGACTTCTTATTATCGCTTTTATTTATAATTTTAATTATTTTAATTTTAATTATTTTCGTTATTTTCTTTATCTTTATTTTATTACTCTTTAAAGTTATTTGGATTAATATTTTTAAAGTCTTTCCTAAACGTAATTTAGTTATATCGTAATTAAAGATTTATTAAAACGAAGATATCGTATTATATTTAATCGGGGCGAGCGATATAAATAAGTTATTAATATTAAATTAAGAGAGGAAAGATATATTAATATTATTTAACGCCTAAAATACTATAGCTAAATATTATAATAACGGTAGTATTTATTAATTCGAGCGAGGAAAACGATTTATTATTAGTTAAATTAACTAGAAATATTATATTAATATAGCGGGGCTATTAAGAAATTCGTTATTATTAAATAATAAAGTTATCGTCGCGTAAAGAAGCGAAAATAAAATTAAAATTAATAAATAAATAGAGTAATACCGTCTCTTAAACTATTTATATAGTTTATAACGACTTTTTATTATAGTCGCTAATTACGCCTTCTATATTTTTAAGATTTTATTTATTATATTATATATTCTAGTAGGGCCCCTAGCTCTTTTATTTTATTAAATATTATATTATTAACCTCTTTCTTTATCCTAGAAACTTTTTTATTCTTCTATTTAAAATATATTCTATTTTAAAATAATTACTTATATTTTTATTATTATTATCGAGAATAATAATCTACCCGATCTTTTAAGGACGGTTATATAGATCCTCTCCTAACGGAGTAGGTTCTAAGGCGGCGACTGAAATAACGGGGTAGATATTTATTATCGGCGGTAACTCTAACTTATAGGCTAAATTATTAATTCGCTTTAAAATTTTAAACGGGCTAATTCTTTAATTTAAAAGTTTATAATTCTTTAAACCTGGGATCTTATAATCTTTATATAGTTTTAAAAAGATTATATCCTCTTTTTATATTATTAAGGGTATATATTTATTATTATACCGAAATTTAATATTAATCGCCGCGAATAAAATCGTATTAACGGTTTCCTTCCGGTTAATTATTTTAATATTAATAAAATTTATCCTTCCTACCGTATCTTAAACTAAAATTCTATTATTAAACTTTATACCGTAGATAATTTTATTCGGTAAAAGCGTTATCGCTAAGTTTAAAGAATTATTTATAATAGATTATAAAGTAGTTATAAATTTATTTTATAAACTATTAAAATAGTATACTAAATGAAATTATAATACTATTTCTATAATTTAATTTATCCGTTCTAATTAGTTATTAAACTAAGGGTAATAGGTAGTAGAGATTTTTAATTTAATTTTTAATATTTTAAAGATTACCTTCTATAAACCTAAAAGAAACTTAGGGTCTTTATTAAAAATAATCGCCTTTAGAATTCCCTAGTTAATAAAGGCGAGAAGTAGTGTATTTATTTATTCTTCGGCGTTAAACGTATCTTTCCTTAAAACCGTAGTAATTATTTTCGAGAATTTATAAGTAATAGTTATTAGATAATTATATCCATTTATAAATATAAAGAGCGTTATAACGAAATCGATAATAACGTAATAATAGATTTTTGGCTTTATTAGGATTATTTTTAAAGTACTATATAGTATATATCTTTTTATTTAATTAAGTTAATATTAAAGATAGTATAAAATATAGTATTTAAATCTTCGAGTTAAATACTATATATAATAATTATCGGCGATATTTTTATACGTTTTATAAAATCCTATATAATTTCGCTTATTATATACGAGTTCGAAAATATTCTATTCTATTAATTTTAGGATATATAAGTATTCTTTATTAATATAATCGTCTTTATATTATATTAATAAATCTCTAAAAAGGAAAGAAATATTAATACTAATTATATCGATATTATCCGTAGACCCTAGGGTTTCTTTTTTAAATTTATTCTTCTTATTTATAAAAAAAGTTATTACTCTTAATTATTTCTTATTTTTAAAATACACCTTTTATAATTTAAAGTAGTATTTAGAAGATATTTTAATTAAGGTAAAATAAAAAGCGAAGACGTCGTCTAAAATATTAAGACCTTTAGTATCGAGATATTCTTTTTTATTAAAAAGACGAGATAAAGTATTTAATACGATATTTTATTTTCCTAGATACTAACGAATATCGAGATCGTATTATAATATATATTAGGAAGTTTATATTAACTATAGATTTATCCTATTAAAAGAGGACGACGATAGTATTATTTATCGGGTAATATTAATAATTACCGAATAATTAATAAAGATAATAACCTTCTTTATCGGGATTTATATAAATAGATATAAGATCTTTTTTAATATCTAAATTAAACTTATTACTTTTAATTCCGTAGGCTAGTAACGCGACTCTATAGAATTAAATATTTTAAATAAGAATAGAATTAATTATATATTAATATAGGGGAAATTATTACCCTAAGGATCTCTTTAAATATAATATATTATCGCGTTAATTCTATACGATTTTAATATATCGATATTAATATATAACTAACGAGCTAGATCCCGATAATATAAATAAATTTTAGAGGTATATCGGTAATTTAGGAAACCCCGATTTTTACGTATTTTATACCGAAATTATATAAAATACTAGAAATACGTATCTACTTATGTCCTATATTTTAAGTATATTATACACCGATTAAGTAGCGATATGGCACCGATTTAGTAACTTTTTTTTTTTTTTTTTTTAAACTTTAACTTTTAATAGTATCTAGACTAAGGCCCCTATATAAGAATATAAATATTCTACTAAATCTATTTTTAACTTAGATTCCGAATTTTTAATTAGATTTTTACTAGCGTTACCCTATAGGGCTATAAAGTTATTTTTAGGATTAAGTTTAGCGCTCCCGCGCAGACCTTAACTTTAACTTAAAAATCTTGGCGCCAAGATTTGCCAAGGCTGCAAAATGCGCATTTTGCACCGATTAAGCAGCGATTTTACAGAACTGTTTTTCCGGACTTACCGATGTAAATATCTTTTATAGTAATTTAAAAGAAGTTAATTCCTTTTTTATAAATATAAAGTAAACTTTTTTAGAATAAATCTTCTATATATTCCCGCCTTAAGACGGCGAGCTCTTTAAAAGCTAGGTTTTCTAACGTTAAAATAATTTAATAATCTAGGCGAAGTATCTAATATTATTTCATAATTAATTTATTATTTTAATATATATTTTTAAAGCCTATAGTATATCTAGGAAACGAAGTTCCTTAATTATTATAATTCTTTTTTTAGTAGTAATTAAATCTAATTTATCTACTTTCTAGCCTAGAAGTATAACGGAGGGGTAAATTAAAAAGAATTTTTTAAATTTAAACGAGATCTTAAAGCCTACGAATAAAGCGAAAATAATTATAAAATATTCGATATACTCGGAATAGGACCGTAAGAAAATTATAATATTATCGACGTAGTATCTCGCGAATACTTTATATAGGCGAAGAAAAATATCTATTTTATATTAAATATACGGAACTAACTCTTTCTATCTTATTACTACGATATTATAATACTCCGAACTACGGTAAGAAATTATTATAAACTTATAACGATTATCTCTCTTAATTAAGAAAAGATAGAATTATTTATTATAATTAATAATATTTATATAAGTATACTTTTATATTAACGAAATAATATCGCTTTAAAGCGGAAGAGGGTAGTTATTAAAAATAGTAATTTTATTTAAATTACGAATATCGACTATAATTTTACCCTTCTATATCGGCGTTTTTTTAAGGCCTTTATATACCGTCCGTTATATAACGAAGATAAGGAAAATAAATAAAGAAGATTTAATAAACTATAATATTTTCCTTTATTAATATATTTTATCGAATTTCTCGTTTATTAAAGTTCTTATATCGGGGTTTAATAAGTAGACTTTATAATTAAATTTCGTATTAAATAATTACTAGTCCGTAGTAAACGGAATCGATAACTACTCGGATTCGGGTAGGTCGATTATATCTCTCGTATTTTCCTAAATATAAGAGTATTACTTTATAATCTCTTTAATCGCGGTAATATCGGAGTCGTTACCGTAGATCGTGATTTTATTCGGTAGTTTCGTTTATATAAAAGGATCGACCTTAAGCCTTAAGATTAACCTCGGATTATAAAGTTAATAAAATATAATACGATTACGTTATCCTTATAAGTTTTCGTTATAAGGGAATAGTTATTTAAATTAATAAAGTATATTTCTTTTACTTTATATTCTATAATTAATTTTATTCGTTAACAGTAAAGAATAATAAGAGGCGTATTCCCTTTATTACGAATATTAATAAAGTTAATTATTAAATCTATAAAGTAAATATAGACTCCTTTTATTTATAGTTCGAATAAGAAGTTTTAATCTAGTAATTTTAATTTCTCTTTTAACGAGATTACTACCGATAATATTATTTATATTAGAATTATTTAGCGGCGCTTTAATTATATAATATATCGGATCTTTATATTATCCCTAATTATAAATTAAATAAGAATTATAATATCTTCGTAGTTACCTAAAATTATTTAATTATTAGAGAAGTTTATAACGGCTTTCTCCTAACCTAGGATATCTATATTAATAAATATATTAATTTTAAAATTATCGATAATATAGAAGTCTCTAGTAATTTTAATTATTACTTTTATATTATCCTTCGTTTTTTCGTTTATATAGAATATAATTAAAGTCTATTTTATAATTAAATAATAATTCGAGCCGATACCTCTTAAGGTAATAACTTTATTATAGGTCTATAACTAAAGGCCGGGGATTTATTATATAATAAATACTTTATCGATTATATTTATCGGATACCTAATATTAAAATATCTTAATTCTTATATAGTATTTAGAGTAAGGCCTATTTAGCCGGTAAAATAATATTATATACGAAATATTATCCCGTTAATTAATAAAGGCGGAGTAATAAATTTAATTACTAATCTACCCTTCTGTCGAGGGGAAAATTTAGGAGTTATTAATTTCAATATTATTATAATCTCTAGGACTAAGATCTTCGGAGTAATATTTAACTCGGTATTTTTAAATTTTATAAAAGTAGGACTAATTACTTTTTAAATATTAATCGAGTATATATATTTCTTTTCTTTTAAGTATATATATAGTAAATTATTCGATAGGAAATTAGATTTATAATTTTTATAAATAGAATATTAACTTATTTTCCCCGTAGAAATATAATATATAATTAAGACGAACCTAATATTAATATCTTTATTAACGCTTTATTCTTCGTTTATAATACTCTCTTTAATATTATAATAACTCTTATCGGCGTTTATATAATAATTATAATAATTTATTAACGGAGTTTCGGGAGAGCCGAAATAGTTATTAGTAAATCTAAAGAAAATATTATAATTTATATTCTCGTTATTAAGATTATTATATAACTTATTAAAGTAAGTAAATTATATTTATATTTAATTACTAAAAGTACTATACGGTCTCGGCGGGTAATATAGGTATATTTTATAATTTCTATAATTTTAATTATTATAACTCTAGTTCCCGTAGCCCCGATTCCTAACGAATGAATTTTAATTGAATTAAGCGTTTCTAGTAATAATTATAAATAATTATTTTTAGTAGTAGTAGAGTATTTTTTAAAAGTTTTTACGGGGGAGGCTTTTGAATTTACTATAATTATTACTACTACTATATTTAAAGTATAATTTACCGATTTTAAAAATAAACTAGTTAATTATAAAAATTAATATAAGGGAAAGAAAGTCTAGCTATTTATTAATATAAAAAAAACGAGAATTATAAGGATTCGATTTTATAGTAAATAATCTCTACCTTTAAAAATCTTAAAACTAAGGATCTTAAGATATTTAAAAATCTTAAGATTAAAAAAGTCGATACTATTATTAAGGCCGATAAAATATTGAATTATAATATTTATTTTACCGTTATAACGACTATCTATCCCTAAATAACTATTTATCCTCTTTTATATCGCGATTCTTTTCTCGCTTTTTAATTTCCTTTCGATAATCCTTATAGTTTTTTTTATTCTTTTAAGTTTATATCCTATACTATATCTCCTTCCTACTTTTAAATTATTCGATAAATTATTTAATCGAAGTATTATTTATTAGAGAAGGGATAATAGCCTAGAAATTAATATCGAGGTAATTCTATATTTATATAACTTATATATACTCTTCGGTAATACCGGCTTAAACGGTATATTTAGTTACGTTCTAGATATAGATAAATAAATTATTTTATTCGGCCGCGTCCTTCGATATATATAACTAGCGATTAAACTCTTCTAGAGTTATAGATATTATAATTTTAAAGTAATTTTATAGTCTAGTAATTTAGCGCTATAAATTATTCGGTAGTTATATTATTATATCTTTTTTATCTTAGGAAAGGATTTTAAATTATTAATTTATAATAATACCGCGGAAGTAGTTATTTAGATTCCTCTTTACTATATCTTTACTTTTTATTATAACGAAATCCTAAACTCTATTATAAAAAGTATAGACCTCTTTAAATATTAACTTTTTAGAGTTAAAAAACGATATTACTAACACTCTATAACTTTAAATAATTTAGATAAAAGAAATTTAATTCGCCGGTACGGAAATACCTAGCCTATTATTATATTTATTAAATATATTTATTTTTACTAGTTAGCTCTTATAGTTTAATAAATTCTAAAGACCCTCTAAAAACTTAACTTTAATTTTATAAAGTAACTCTAATAGTATCTAATATAATAGATCGTATAGTTTAAATTATAATATTATATAAATTTAAATCGATCTCTACCGGCGGAGGCGGAATTTATAATTAACCTACGATTTCTTATTCCTACTAGGATTAAAGATTAAATAAAGTAAATTAATTTCTTTTAAAATTATTAAAATCTTTTTAACTTTATCTTAAAGAGCTAGACTAGTCTTTATTATTATTAATTATATTCTCGGTCTAATCAAAAAGAATCCTTCGTATAATATCGTTCGTAGTAAAAATTAATTTTTATAAGAGGAACTAAGGTATTAATTTTCTCGGAGTTAATTAAATTATAAATTTAACTAGATTAGAAACTAAAGAAAAGAATATAACTAGAAAAGAATAAATAAAAGTAATTAAAATCTAGTCCTTAACTCTTCTTTAAAAACGAGGTAGTTAAGGATTTAAAATCTCCTCGTTTCTTTCTTTCTAATTATTAAAATACGCCGAATCGGTATAATACCTAACGCCTTTAACGAAAGCCGTTAATATTTCCGTAATTAAAAAAGGGTATATCTAAGAAATTAGAAATATAAAAGGGTTTTCTTTTATGAAACTTTCTTCTTCTTAAATATTAATAGAGGTAGAACGTCTTTTTTTTATAAATAACTCGCTACCTCTTAATACGTCTAATAGAGGATCGTACTAGTCGATAATAAAAAGAACTACTTCTTAAATTAATCTATTAATATTTTTATTATACTACTCGAAATACTTTTTCGAAAACATAAATAATTAAAATACTAAAGAGATAATAAAGTTTAATAAAAACGGCTTCTTTACCTCCGCGTAACTTATAAGTAAAGAAAATAAGACGAGTTATATATATTTATAAAGATCTTCTACCGGTATATAATTCGAAAGTTTATTTATATAGTATTAAAAATTTAAACCTCGATTACGTAAATTAGAAATAATAAAATAAGAGGTAAAAAGTAAGGGATTAAAAAGAAATTTTTAAGGTTCCTATTTTAACGCGGGGAAAACCTATTAATTTCACTATAGTTTTTAATAGGGTAAATACTACTTCTCCGCTTTCGGGTAAATATAGGCTTTAAATTATAAAAAAAGTAAACTCCGCTTTTAACTCCGTAATTCCGGCGCGATTTAACTTTCTTAATAATTAATTATAATTAGACCGAGATCTTTAAGAAAAGGTAAGGATTTTTTATATAAACGAAAATAATAATATACAGTATAAACGGCGGCGACGTTTTAATTTAATATAGATCGTTCCCTACGCCTACGGCCGAAATATAGAGTACTCTTTATAATTAGGGTATAAATATTCCTTTAAATTTATAAAGCGCGTTTATAAACTAATTTATATAATTATAAAAAACTAGTATAATAACTCGATTATTAAGATTTAGGGTAGGCGTAGCTAGCGTAAAGAAATACCGCTACTATATATAAGAGTTAAGACGAAAACGAAGCGGCTCGTTTCGTTCGTCGTCGTAAAACGTTAACGGTTAAAGAGTTAGTACTATTATTATAGCTAATAGTAGATACGAGGATATATTATAGTTAATTTATAGTCCTATAGAATAATTCGACCTATATAAGAGAATAATAGTACGGATAATAATTATATCTTCGAGATATTAGTAAAGGATTTAATATTTTATAACTAGTATTTTAAAGGCTAGTAACCGGTCTCCTTCTATTTAAAAGTAGAATTCGATTACACCGTTATTACTAAATAGTAAGAATATAGTATTAACGAAATAAGATACGTAAGAATTATAGTATTAACGAAATAAAATAGTAGTTAAGATTCAGTCTTAGTATATTATATATTTTTTACTATTTATCGGTACGAACAAGTTACTATCTTATACTAAAGTACTAGTAATTATAATATTTATAATTCTATTTTAAAGAATTTAATTTCCGCGACTAGAATATTATAAAATATTAATAATTATTTTTATTTTATTATAATAATATAGAGTTAAAGTTAAATTTAGAAGTATTTATCTTTATATATAATTACTTAGTTAAATTATAATAGTATAGAAAAGGCGCGTTTATAAATATATTTTATAAGATTTAAAATACTTCCGTAACGTCGTCTATTTATTTTAATAGATTAATTTTTTTATTTACTTTACTACCTTTAAATAAACTAGTAAACGATATAATTATATTAAAATAACTATAAATAAACTATTTATAGAAGTTAGCGAAACCTAAAAAGACTTATACCTCCTAATAAATTTTTGGTTAAGATTATTCTTTAATAGTTTTAATATATTCTAGGTCTATAGTTATCTTATTAATAAATATAATAAAATTTAAAAACTCGATTATTTCGGTACTAAATTAGTACTTCTTAACGTTAATAAATAGTTCGAATTAATATAATTATTTAAGTATTTATTTAATATACCGTTAGTACTCCGCCGGATTAATACTATAAATTAGGATATTATCTAGATATATTATATATATTATATCTACTAAATTTATAAATATATAGTTAATATAAATTTAAAATATCGCCGGTATATTAATGAGCCTAAAAGGTATAACTAAATATTCGAAATAATTATAGCGAGTTTGGAAAATAATTTTTTACTCGTCGTTTTCTTTAATCGAGATCTTATAATAAGTATCCTTAAGATTTAATTTTATAAAGATTTTAAAACCGTATAAACGGTCTAATAACTCGGTAATTAAGGGTAACGGGTATCGATTTTTAATAATTATTCTATTTAAGCCCCGATAATTAATATAAAAATATAGTTTATTATTCTTTTTAAATATAAAAAGAATAAATATTTTAATTAAAGAAATTAAATAACGGATTTAATCTTTATAGAATAAAGATTCTAAATAGTATTATAACTCCGATAATTTAATTTAAAATAAATTATAAAGAGATTTATAGAGTGGTTTTTTATTAATTTTTATTTTAATAATATAATCCCCTTATTTAAAAATAAATAGGGTACTTATTTTTTTATTAAAAAAAATATTATAAAACCCTATAAATTCCCTAGGAATCTTTAGATTAAGAAGTTCTTTTTATTTACTTTACGTTATTATAATATATATAACCGCGAATATATTCGGTTGATTTTTTGATTTTTTTAGGAATTTGGCCGGTTCCTTAATTTATAAATTATTAAAATTAATTTTAAACCGCTATTAGTCCGCTTTAGAATTAATTAATATTTTTAAATAATATAATTTAGGTATACCTAGAATAATATTTAAATCTTTAAAATTTATAATATAGAATAAAATAAAATATTATATTTATACTCTTAATTTTAACTATCGATTATTTAATAGTTTAATTAATATATATTATAATAATATATACTTTACCCGCTAATTACTTTAACTAGTAATAAAATAGTATTATAAAGTTCTAGATTATTTTTAATAACGAACCGTTATAAAATTAAATTAATTTATACTTTAGAGTTAATTAAAATAATAAATTATTTAATTTTATCCTAAAAAGTAATCTAACTCTTAGAAAAAATAAAAGAGTATATTTTTATTAATCGTTTTTCTTACTTTTCTTCCGAGGTATAAATTAGGCTTAATTATTTTTTTTAATACCGCGCCGACGTATATAACTAGTTTATTTAGGTCGGGATATTTAAATTTAATATAACTTCCGTTTTATAATATTAATAAATAATCTTATTATACGAAGAATTAATAATATTAACTTTATATTTATTACTCTTCTTTTTTAAATATATTTATTTAGCGCTATCGCCGACGTTAAATTTAATACTTTAATTTACTATAAATTTTCTTTTATTAAATTTTTTTAAATAAAAACCCGAATTAAAATTAGAGCCGCCTATTAATTATATATACTCTAGATTCTTTTTTTATATAATAATTTAAATAAGAATTTCTTCTCTTTAAATAAATATATTATTAATATTAAAGATTTTATTTTTAAATTTAGGTTTAAATTTAGGTTTAAATTTAGTTAAAAAGAAATTTACTCTATACTTCTCTAAAAATAGAGGTAGTTAAGTCTTTATCTCTTTAAAGTAAGTTTTAAATAACGATACTTTTTAAATAAATTATTATTTCGCTTCCTCCTACTTTTTGTAAATAAAAAGACGACGGCTTACTAGATTCGTTATTAAATTAAAAAAGAACTTTTTAAAAAAACTAAATATAATATTAATTAAATTATATAAATCGTAGTATTTATATTACTACGTTAAAGGGTTACTTTTTAACGAGTCTATATAATATATAATTCTTAAATAGTCGGTAGTAAAATATTTAAGATTAATTAAAAATTTAATATTTACGTCGCGGAACTAGTATAAATATTTACCTTCGCTCGTACCTTTATAAAAACGTATTTTATTTAAGCGTAGTATTTTCGCCCTAATAAGAATATCCCTATTAAATATAATTAAATTTATTATTATTCTACTAGTAGGTATAATAATTAGGGGACCTCTACTATAAATAACCGATTCTATTAATACTCCGTTAACGGGTATAGAAATAGTAGGATTATATAGTTTTTAATTTTAAGTTTATAATACCCCTAATTTTTATTATTATTTAAAGCGACGATTTTCTTCTTTAATAATTTTAAACTATACGTCTAAAGTCTCTTCGGGGGTAATAATATCTCCGAATTTATTATTATCTTTACGACGGGGGTCGTCGGAGAGAGTTTAATTAATATTATTATTATTAAGTTTTTCTAAACGTCCCGAGGTTAAACCCGATATTATAATAATAATAAGTCTTTTCTTTAAAAAGGTTAAAAGATTAAAACTATAATATTTAAAGCCGCTAGCGTAAAGCTAGCGACTTAGTAATAATATAAAAAATATAAAGTAATTACGGGGTTTATTATTAAATAGTTTTTAAATCCTAAATTTAATAATAAAACTAATCTCTAAAGATTCTAATAATACGGGGGAATATTAACTCGATATAAAATTATTAAAAATTAGAACCCCGCGATATTAAGACTAGAACCCCGTATCGATAAATAATAATATTATAGAGGTAGCGAAGTATAGGCGTATATAATATACTAGCGCCTTTAACGGGGCGTAGGTTTATATAACGTACTATTACTTTATAAATAATAATAATTAATTATAACGAAGTAAATAAAATAATAAATACTTTCTCTATAAATATAGGAATTTATTATAGTAATACTTCTATTTTAAATTAATTCTTAAAATTTATAAAGGAATTATTTAATTAACTTTTAATAATATATTTATTATTATCCTCGTTTATAATTTATAGATATTATTTCGTCGCTAGTAATTTATTATATAATAATATAACTATTATAAAAACTCGAAATATAAATAATTTATAATTAAGAGTATATTTAATAATTTTTTTTAATACTTCGTAAGGAGTCGGTTTAATTAAAATAATCTAAAATAATTTATATTATAACTCTTTATTTTAATAAGAAGGAAAATTATCTTGTTTATTTAATAAATTAAAATATATATTTAGTAAAATACTACTCGTGTTATAATAATTATAATAATTTCAATAAATTTATTTCTATTCAATAATATTAAAGTATTATTAATTTTGATTATAATTTAAATAAATATCAAGAGACGGGATTAGTATCTAGATATTTATTAAATTATAAATTAAATTTATTAAACTATAACCTAGCTATAATATAAGAGTAGATTAAGATAAAAAATCAAGAACGAAAACTAGAGTAGAGTTAACTACTATCTAAATAAAAGTTAATATATAGAGTATTTATTTATTTCTTACCCTAATTATATTAAAATAAAAATAGAGAACTAGTTTAAATTTATATTATATTTAAAAATAAATTAAGCTAGATTAAAATAAGTAAAGTTATATTATTATAATAATCTCTTCTTTAAAATCGAGTTCCTACGAGATAAATAACGAAGTAAAATGAAATATACTATTTATTAATATAATTATACGAAGTATTAATTAAAGTTAATATAGAATATTTAATTATAATAATAATTATTAAGGGACGGGATTAGTATCTAGAGATTTATTAAATTAACGGCTAGGTTTATTAAACTATAGCCTAGTTATAATATAGGAGTAAACTAAGATAAAAGATAAAGGACGAAAGTTAGGGTAGGGCCAGTTACTATCTAAATAAAAACTAATATACGGAGTATTTATTTATTTCTTATCCCGACTATATTAGGATAAAAATAAAGAAACTAATTTAAACTTAAATTAAATTTAAGATAAATTAAACTAGGCTAAGGTAAATAAAGTTATATTATAATAATAATAATAGATAAAGAATAAAACGGGGAATAAACTAGAGTATAAATAAAAATTAACTCTTTAAAAAATCGGACTAAAATAATAATAATAAAGATTCTTTATACTAGTACCTTTAAATAATATATTATAATTTATAGAGTCTAACGGCGCTAGGATTCGAGATATAGTATTTATTAATAAATTATTTAAAAAGGGTAAAATATTAAAAGAGTTTTTATATAATAATATATTCTTTTTAATTAATATAGTATTTTAATAAAAGTAGACTATAACGGCGATTATATTTAGAATTTAAAATACCGTTAATATATTATTTATATTAATTATCTTCGGTAATTATAAATTCTCGGATAAACTAGATTTATCTAGATAGAGGGTTATTAATTATTAATTATAATAAACTAGTATAGAAGACGGGGTAAATCTTTATAATATTAATAAATCGAAAACCGGCTCTAACGGCTCGGGATTATTAAATAAATTACTTTAAATACCTAAAATAAACTTAAGACGCCCGAACGGCCCCGAGTATTTATTAAATACCCGCCGAGTACCCTTCGAGTATTAAATCGCTCGACGGGCGTTCGACGGGCGCCCGAGGTCGTTATAAAATATATATCGAGCTCCTAACGAGCGTAATTTAAGCCCGGAGTTTTAGGGGCCCTAGTTATAGAAAATTATATAATTTACTACCTAAAATTTTGATATTCTATGATCGCCTCTATCGATGATAACGACCCCCCGGAACGACCTTTAACGCCAGTAAGTTTTGATCCCCGGAATCGATCGATTCAGGCGAAATCCTCGCGGGGGTTATGCGCAGGCCATGCGCCAGGGCATGCGACAGCGGTTATGGGGGTGCGACAGCGACAGGGCTATGACCATGAATGGAATAGGGGCCATAGACGGGGGTCAAAGTTAGTGGCGCACCACTATTTTAGCGCCCGTTTTAGGCTTGCTCGGTGTATCTTGGGCGCTTGACTCCAATTAGAGCCAGATTTTAGCGCCCAAGGGCATTTTGGGCCTCAGCCCTACAAGTGTCCATTGGTATGATTTTCGGTGAACCCTTCTACTGCACCATCCAATATTCTTGCACCTAGTGCGAGGTGCAGCAATATTCAGTTACGCTGGAGTAGCTTTACCTACTGCTAACCCAGTATATACAGAATAGTGCTGTATTAATATCTAAAACCAGTCTCGGGGGCCTTTCAGGGGACTTGCTTGGCGGCTCGCTTAGGGGCATCCGAAGGATTCCTCTCCTTTTAAGCTTCTTGGTAGGGCTGAAAGTAGTTCGTGACCCGCATAAAGTCCGCCGGGGAATGAAGCCAATCAAGACCCGCCGTGTCTCAGGGCAGATTCCTCAACCCCTTGAGCGCTTCCGTCTTCATCTTGCCTTCATGCTATCCTAGAAAAGCCCCTGAACCTCTTGTCACGGCTGCTCCGCGATGTACCACGTTTTATTATCGTCGTTATCCAAACAGCACCCGAAAGAAGATCATGATATCTCTAGAAAGGTCCCAACCCTTTCGAATGATGTCTCATGGTCTCGCTGACTTTTTGGCTTCCCGAGCGTTACTAACGAGCGTCCAACGACAGGACCTCATGGTTTTGACTTGTCTCTGCACTCATAATCAATGGCCTACTTCCATCACGGGATCCTCCAGTGATTCCGACACATCGAGTACAGGACCAAGAAACAGGGACATGCAGGCTTTCTGGATTATCCACCTGTTCAGGTCTCAGGTGGGAAGCATGCTGAGGACCGAGATCGATAGGCAATCAATGTCAATGAACCGCCGCAATGGCTTCTCTGATCATTCTGTTTAGGATGCTGCTGCCCGAATGCCATGTTCGAGGCGGTATGAGAGCCCCGTGCAAGCCAACGTCTTGAATCAGTATACTTTGCTGGTTGGTAACAAGGAGGGTGACCATCCGAGTGATGGGGGCTCAACGCTGCTCCATATACTTGCTGGGCCGCATATTAATACCGATCGTTCGGAATGACCGCTTTAAAGCCAGCATACCAAACGAGTTGGATCATCTCGTCGGAATGATTGCTGGGAAATTCTTGATCACCACTTTCGCGCAATACAAATGAGTTCCGAGAGGAGCAACCGCGGAACGTGAAGAGAAATGAAAGCAATAAACCTCCCTCCCGATCGTTTGCCAACTGAGGGTGGGAAGACTGGGAGACATCTTGTGAAACCTACAGGACCAAGCGCCCAAGGGAGTAACTGGTAGCACGCTGTGGAGGAAGACAGAAGTAGATTCAGAGTGAAATGTCATGCGGTGCAGGACTCGAGCCTGCCAAACGATGGACCAGCCGGAAATCGACTTGCTCGAAAGGTCGTATCATCGTGAGGTCGTCACACAAACACGCGAAGACATTTCTTCCTTTTTGCTTAACGCTGAGCTTACTCAAAGTCCCGCTGCATATCTCCCTCCTACTTAGCGACAGGACGTCTCTATATTCCTATCCAAGAAGCGTCCTCACTTCTTCCACCACTCTTTAAGACCATCGACTTTCTTTTCGACACCAATGAGGGACCTCTTCAGCTCAGCCTCCGATCGCGATACCCTTTCCCCTACCGCCAGCTGCTCGTGCGCCTCATCCTGGTTCAACCATGCCTCCAATTGGGACGAGCGTTCACGAACTGCCTCCTCCTGGCCACTAATGAGGCCTCTTTGGCTGCAAAGACATTGGGTGTCAGTACAACGGCAATGCACCGCCATGAAAGAGAGAGGCATACGGCATTTTGGATTATTTCTGAAGATAGGAAGTCGTGAGAAATCGCGGGGCTTGCAGAGCTGGTCTATGGCCTGTGGGCGCTTCTACCTCCTCGGCTTCAAGAGGCTGATATACTGTCGCTATGCACGGAGGTTGAGCTGCGTGGATTCAAAAACGATGTTTCTGCTCGTCTCGATAGTAATGGGGAACTTTCAACGAAGCCTGCCTCGTCCTCGTCGCCCCTCATGCCCGCCGGCGATCCTCACAATGTAGGCCCAGAGGCAATCCATCTCGAATGAAAAAGCTACGCTCTACTTGGGAACATCCTCAAACGAGTTGTTACTACCGTTGGAATCTAAAATGGCCCCGATCCAGCAGCTGCCTCGAAGCTGAGGGATTCTATTGCGGCCAGCTTCCCAACTCTGCAGGTCCGCGCCATTATCGTCTCTACTTTCCGGAGGGAATACGGCTATAGGATCTGCACCTTACCTCCATGGAAACAAGTCAGCTCGGCAGAGGCTTGAACCTCCAGTCGCTACGTGGTTGGGCTGCTTGTCACTGCCCGTGTATTCGTGAAATTGTGATGCCAAGAAATTGCTTAACTCCGTCTGGAACAACCTGCTGAGCGTATAACAGCTCGAGTGGTGCCCTTCCCCTGGGACCAATACTTGTCTTCGCTATAGAGCTCACCAGCGTTATGTTCTCGGGTTTACGCTCTTCTTTAAAGTACAGGAAAAAACTCGTTTCAACTCCAAACGTCGCGAGAGGAGCTGAAACTCGATATTGTTGCTCTTGCAGATACATAGCGCCGAACAATCATCACGTATCTGTTCTTAGGGTCGGTAAGAGTAATGCTATCTATCACACCTAAATCTTTCTTTTTGGGTATCGAGCTATCTATAGAACTATACAAGCTACTTAAATCTGAATACATAGCTCTTTCAATCCATCTTGTTTCCCAAACGCCTCTCTGACATACTCACAAGATCCCCATGATCAAACACGCTTTCCCCACGGAGCATCTGCTCTCCCCGTCTCATTGGCCCTATCCTAATTACAGAACACTTCACAGCATTCAATGTAGGTTGGCATTCCTGAAGCTTCTTCGAACAGCTTGCATGCTGTCAGGCACATCCTTCTTGCACCATTTGTACAGCTTACCTCCCGACGATGTAGCCATTAGGCAAAATCGTCTCCGTGAGTATTCAATCTCCGATATAAATTTGCAGAGTCGGTCATAACAGAGAGGGTTCAGCTCCGGTCCAACCCTGAGTATCTATCCGCGCTACAGAAATTGAGTATTTGAGTGCTTGCACGCCCGCCATGCCTTTCTTGGCTCCATGGTTCTTCGTTACTGCAGCTTTTGCTCTTTCAACTTCCTAGCTTGATTGAGCTTGACGCATCTTTCCACAAGGAAAATCAATATTTCCCTGGCGTATATCATCCTGCAAGACAAGCGTTCTTCAATGTGTTCACCCTTGTTGTTTAGGGCGGGCCAGCTATCATGGGTAGGTCAAAGCACCAACACCGTCGGTATCGCGCTTTCGTCTGATCCACGGATAGTGTTCAATCATTTGTAGGTGCAGAAGGTTGGGGGGTGGGGGGCAATAGAGGTGGTTCGTAGGGTCGCGTGCTGTTGAATATGGGGGGAAAGAGTAGTTGAAGCAGCACTCAGGCTTTTCTGGAATGTTACGCATTATCAGTGTAATTTATAGGGCAATTCTAAGCGTTAGTGTACTGCTCGTGCACTGGCTTTTGTGGTGAAACTAGACGTTTGTTGTTTCTCTTGTGACTCGCCTGGCTCAATGCTCGGGTTTGGGATTACGAGGTTGTAGAATTTGTTCTGAAAGTGGTAGAAAAGTACTGCTAGATTCTTGAGAATGTTTTGTGGCGATTATGGAAGGTTTGTATAAGCTGATTCGAAGGAGGTGTTGATTTTTGAGTAGTATGGGTAATGTTCGGTGAGTAGTTCTAGTCCTCTGTGGGCCGAGGGTTGCGAGCTTTTGAGGCGAGCATGGAATCTGCGATACTAACGGCATGGCTTCCTTGGTATGCAAGATGCACCAACAACGTTGAAAGGCTCAATATGGGGTAAGAGGGCTCAGCGTTGGTCTTGGGCCTGCTTCAGAGGTGAACTTCTACCAATGAAAGACAGCAGGGGTGTTAATGGCTGCGAAGCTGGAGGAAGTCCGCCCTTGGTTACGCTGCTGAGTCTGACGTCGACGTGAAGTTGGGTCTTCCACATTCGGGCCAGTCTGTCGAGCTGTCGCCCTATGTAAGCCCCCTACGTTGGCGGCCGGAGGTGATCATACACAGCTGACGATGTCGCCAACAGCTCTCCTTCCAAAACCTAATTTGTCCATTGCCGGTAACATGTTTCCCTACTCAAACGTCCATCCTTGTTGCTTTAACCGACCATCTACATCCTCGTGCGTAAAGCACTGCTTCCTGTGTAAAGGTCAATGACAGAGTGATCCCTTGGATACTTGAATTGAAAGTTTGGAAGAAGAGTCTCCCCAAGGAATAGCTCTGATCACAGAATCGACAAAGAAATGACTGCAAGAGCCTCCATGTACTATCAAGCATCGCATTGTTACTATTTGTTTGCACTTCCGGTTGTTGTGAGGCCGCCCTGGTACATTATTGAGAGCCACGAATACTTAAGGGCTAAACCCTATCGTAGCCTTCCACTCGGCTTAAAACTCTGCACTCAAGTCCCCTTTCCTCCGATCCTTCGCTCAAGCTGTTCAAGACGTGCCTTCATTTAATCTTCTGTCAGCCGAAAAGTTGGCTCTCCAACCGCAACCTGCTCGTGTCTCATGGGCTGTATGCGCCACTCCTCCAATTGTGATCTAGGTGGATTTGCAAGCGGCCGCAGGTTTTGGGCTGTCAGGGGAGGCCTGGTACCACGGTCTCATGTTAGCAGTTCATTCTCACAATTGGACAATGGGTACCAACGGCATGATGAGGGGATCTACGGCGCGGGGATGAGAGCTCCTTGCACTCGTGACGGAGGCCGAGCCGCAGCCTCAGATGGGGTTCGAGGCTGAAGATCTATCTATCGGATGAAGTTCAAATCTGATTGGTGTTTGGGGCTCAAATGAAGTCCTTGTCTCTGTCCGTCCCTGATTATTCGAGATCTAAAGACACAGCCTACAAGCGAGGGATACAGCTGATATATGGGTACACTGAGCAGGCCCGCCTGTCATACGGACTGACCAATCAAATGCGCGCATCTCTTTTATTGACTCATCCCTGTCTTCCTACAAGAGTCGCTCGTCCCACGAGCTTACAAACATAGAACAGACGCCGGTAACAGGGAGAGTCCTAGATCTCCAAAGATAGCACAGGACCAAACGCAGCTACAACCGAGGACTAAGCTTCTTTTCAGCAGGCCGTTGCCGCCTTAGATCGGTATACAACTCGGGCTACTGAAGTCCTTCTTTTTAGTACTCACATATCCGAGGGGTCAATCTGGGGGCATTTGAAGCGTTGATCTGCGGCACCAAAACGTACGAGGGTACTGATGACGTTAAAGAGATAAGATTTTGAATCCCTAAGGCATTGTATACTGGTGAATAAGATGCTTATATCTGGGCATTGTGAGTATATATTATACTGGTTTATCATCATTATGGAATTATAAACCGCATTCCAGCGCGATTGAGAAACGTCCGGCGCCAAGGGAATACCGAAACAAACAAGAGATTTCCCGTGTCCAGCAAATTGACTCGGTCAAAGTTGAACGGGAACGCCACAGCCTAATCTCCAGCGTCTGAGCTTCTTCTCCTTCTCTTTCCACCTTGATGTCTCGATGGCACGACAATCTGGTGGACGGTCCGCATATGTTTGCTCATGTTGTCAGAACGACTCAGTATTGATCCACAGCCTGTCACTTGACACATCAATCCGTTGCTGTCTCCGTGTCTCTTTGTGGTACGTATGTGGCGCTCGTAGTTGGATTTTTGGTACTCGCCTGTAAAGGTCGCAAGACATGGGTGGCAGACTAAGGTCTGGCTAGCTATCGTCGATGTGGATGATGTGGGCGATGATAGCGAGAACGAGGAGTTCGGTGACATGGAGAACTTGTCAGAGGCATGGAACTGGGAGAAGCTCATTGGGGTTTCTGAGGTGAATGTTGAAGTTGAGGAGGTGGTAGGCGTCATGATACTCGTTGTGTTCCGCGAAGTTGGCAAAGCGTACTGTGCTTTACTCGGTGCGAAAGGTGCCGAAGCCGGCCGCTGACGTGTCTCTCGAGTGACAAGTCTCTTGTGTCTATTGTCTATCTCGCGAGATATGGCCAAGACTTTATAAAGATCTGTGGCGTAAAAGCCCTCGCGCCAGTGTGGACCCGCCTCTTGCATATAGTCGTTGCATCGATCGGCAACGAGCCTCACGTATCTGGTATACTCTTCAGGAGAGTGTGAAGAGCACTGATCATCGTTAGCAAAGACGTTGAAGAGGGCTACTATAGTCAGGATTACCTTAACGCCCGAGGTCAGCCAGACTTCGACTTCACGAGCAGTGCGTAGCAGTCCATTACGCAACTGGAGCCCAGTGTCTGCAATGCGTCCATGGAACTCATCAATATCGCTCGCACGTTTGAGTGGGTCGATGATCCAGTGGAAAAGCTCATCGATGTTGGCGGCATACTGTAGAGCACTATACTCAAGGTGGGAAGGTTTGAATAGGGTCCTTTCAACAATCTCTGCGCGCTCGAAAGCTATACGATCGCATCAGAGGGCGAAAATTGTCAAGGGTTAACGCACATACCATGGAAAAAATGAGAACACTCTGTGATGACTTTACTAGTCTTCGGCAAGTCTCGAATAAGGGCAGACTGTCGTGCATGCTGCCAGGATTGGTCTTCGATGTTCTGTGGAGTATCAGGCGTGGTAGAATCCCGAATGCCGGCGTGTGAACCTGGGACCGTTGTCGCAAACGGTCCACCATTGGAATTGAACAAGCCGCCGTTGCTGACAAAGGGAGTCCCTGATGATCCTTCTGAGAACAATAACAGGTTCACGAATTCAACAAGCAGCCAAGCATCGCTCCCCAGCATTGCATGCCGCCACTGCAGCATGTTCTGAAAGAAGTCATCCCAGTCGAACGACGAGTCGTCTCCATGCAACAGGTAGACGATAGCACAAGCGACATGCATCAACGCAAAGACTTCCTTGAAAGTAGTCGGTAATGTATTTTTATAGCATCTTTGCAAGGTTTGAACACCTGTATCGAAAAGTGATGGTACGTAGTATACTGAGTAGTCTATCTCAAGATTAGGTGTCAATTCAAGTCTTCTGATCCATTCGATGTTCAAGACGTGCACTAAGTCACGAAGCTCATCCACTTGCGATTCGGTTGCTTGTATGTTACAATCGAGAGGCGAGTTGTGGTCCTCATGGGCCGGGGACAGCTTTTCGGGCACAGCAAGGGTCTCGGCAAAGGTATCTTGTACATCAACAGTATGGACCTCCCTAAGTGACAGCCTTGAATCAAATGGCTCTCGCGCTGCGTAGACCGACGCTATCGAATCTCTAGGGGATGGACGATCATCAATGTTGTGATTAGGTATATTGTGACCCTCCGAGATTGGGCACACAAAAATGGATGCCTCTTGACTTTCACGCAACATTGAGTCACCCACACTGAATTGAGAGCCGATACACTCCAATGAGGTCTTAGAAGCTCCCGACTCAGTAAGGGACCGCATGGTTTCTGAGATATGCCCGGAATCCAATTCGCAGAGGTTATACCCGGCGTCCATGCGCGAGGTACAGCGGGGTTGGGTTTCTATTTCATAGATATCATTCCCAGCACCCTCATTATTCGACGGACTAGCGTGGGCCTCAGAATCACCGGTAGCCAGCTCTGGGAGTCGGCGAGGGCTGCCATCAATTTCCTTGGGCGAAATACCGTCAAAAAGCTCCTCGCCAGGATCAGAGATTCGAAGGCTGGATGAGCCGCCCGAATCTTTCTTGTGGCCCAGCGCTTTGAAAAATTTTACGGCACGCCTCAACTTCGACTTCTTTCTACCCGGCGAGTTTTGTCGAGATCCTTCGCGAGATCGAAAATCACTGTCGGCCATGAATTGCTCCGGACGACAACAGTGGGGGCACCAATACCATCCGCTGGAGAATTCAGGACAGACAGAGACATGCTGTAAGACCGATGCAAGATCTTCAAAGCTGTCGCGACACCAAAGCAACGGGCACATCCGGTGCTCCTTTGCAGACACGTCCTCAGATTGGGTACGTATCCAGGCAACCCAGTATTTGAAAGCCATCTCGCGTTCGTCCAGCGTAAAACCATCATACCCTAGCTCTTTCTGTTGGGGACGAGGGAGGTGGTGTAATCTGTGCTTCAAATTTCAGCAAAGCTCGTACTTCATCAAGCCATTGCAGCAGATGCACTCACGCACAAGGCACTCTCTGAGCACGAAGTGAATTGCAAGACATCCTGGGCGCTGCGAAATCTAGAGAATTCGCCAAAAGTCCAGAAACCCGCTCTGTAGAATTGGCAAAGTCGAGAAATCTTCAAAGGCGGCGGCCGATCAGCGATTTGAGGCAAACAAAAGAGGGTATATTAATCGAAAAGTAGGTCCATTGTCAGATAGTCAAAGATATTTGGCCAGCACTGCTGCCTCGTGCAGATTCAAATCTTTGGCGGACTTGAAGGACTTCCACGAGTTCAAAACATAGTCTGGTCTTTCTAGCGAACCTCAGCATCCCCAAAAGTCAATCCCGAAGGACTCAGGACCCAGGGCCATGAATGCGGTTGCGCTTCATGATTGGTCCCTCCAGGGAACATGATAAGGGGATGGGCCGAGAATTAGCTGGATTGCGAGGGAGGACTTCTTGCAGCATGCAAGCCATGCGAATGACCCTGCCAATGCCCGTGGATGATGGCTTCACAGCTAGACAGGAGCATCATCGCTTCAGTCCTAGAAACGAGATGTTTTGCTCTCGAACAGCCATAGTTGTGCCGCCAAAAAGCACTCAACCACTTCTTCACCGCGTCGCGTCCGTGGTGCGATTGACACGGCCATAGGGGCGCAAGATTTTCAGGCAAATACAGGCATCAATGTCGAGCCAAGCCGGGTCGGTGTGCTGTCAAAGTTGTTGGTGTACTCATGTAGGGATGGAGGACTCCACGTAACCTTTCGTTTCAATAGGAGTAAAAGCCATTCCTTCCAGATTACGAAAACTGTACGACCCATCTGGTGTGTAAGCCGAAGAGTTGGCCTCAAGTGCAACCATCTTAGAAGCATGAAGTCCAAATATAGGGTGAAAGGTGCTGCAGCTCGTTGCCGGACCCCGCCAATCAGACGTTCAGAAGACAAATTATGCGCTTCTGTTCATTGGTTAGCAGCCCTGGGGACTTTGGCTGTCCTTCCCGGCCAGAATCGTGTTGGATCGGAGGAGTTCTGGTGACGTTGCCCAGACAGGTGGGGTGAGGATGCAGATCTCTGCGGCCCTGGGCTGCATGATCGATGGTATGGCATGATACAATTACAACAACCTGCTATTATTTCGTTTTCGACAGCAATGTGGAAGAGAAGGGCAGACCTCAACACTTATAGAAACCTGCTCCTTCTAAAGGTTTGGAAGACACAGCCTCACTGCTATAATCCATGAGGCTATGCTGGCGAACATGGGCGAAATTATGGAGGTGATGCAGGAGGGCCAATCAGGGTATCCGCAGAAACTCCCACAGAAACGGGGCGTCAAGATAATGAGTGATCGGCAGCAAATCAATTGGGCCTGGAAGCTCGACGTTTAGCGTCATGCATGAGAAAGCCCCAATTCGACCAATCGGCACACTGACCTGCGAAAGGCTTTAGTGCCTCCTCACCCACCTCTTAAACATCTCAGAATGAGGGGTCTGTACACTGGCAACCGTGAACCTGCAGCGATGACTAAGACTACCTGATAAGCCATCAATGAAACAAGCATTAGAGCCCAATTCGATTTTTCGGGCTGATGAGGGACACAACCTGCAGTGGTCCATGAAAGAGACATCAGCAATGGCTTTCTTTTTTACATACCGTTGTAATTACTTTCTTGAATCACCTCTGTTTCGCCTCATACAACTCTCTCTGTTTCTCCAGATCAAGAACTAAGTTATCAAACGGAGTTTGCGAGATCAATTTAGTCAAAAATCCAGATGCATAGCACAGCAAGGAATGGAAATGCCTCGACCTCTCAGCCCGATATATTACCAATGGGGTAATGTGACACATTAAGGCGTTGTCCTTTTGAATCTAGCAGCTAGCTTCATCTTATCTATACCTTCATTCGACATATGTTCGCAGGCCCCCTGATCATGCTGAACAAATCAAAAGAACTAAAATCTTGATGAATTGCAAGGAGTTCCCCAAATATTAATCAGGTCCTTTGTAGGATGGTCTGTGAATGTCTTGAAGAATTGAAGCCTGGTCAGAAGTTGAGGCAAAGTGAACGAATCTTGGGTGCAGGCGCGTCGGTTTGCAGTAAAATTCTGCGGTACGCAGGGCTCGACTCTCTAGGATACTGCATGGGGTTATCATCTGCGCCAAATTATGTGCTAGAAACTCCCCGAACATAAATCTTGCAGAGATTAAAGACGATACAAGATTAGGAAGCGGCTTTTCGGCTCTGAGTTTCGAGTGACGACGCTAGTACCATTCAACAGACTTTTGCCTCGCTCAACAGCTTTGTATATGAATTTCCCCTTCAGCCAATTCGAGCCTTTCCTTTGGGTATATTCGGACATTATTACCATTATTTTAGGACCTATTGGACCATCGCCACTACCAAGAAACTCCCACCGTTAGGGAGACTAGACGTCACGAAGCTTGGGTAGTCCCTGCAATACAAGATGCCTAGACATGTGTTTTGGATGCGCTGCTGAAGTTGATACTAGCGACATTCGCTGTCTGGCTCTAAACTTGTAATCCGCTGAGATATCGTATAACATAATAACGATTCTACGATGCTGTGGCTGTTTCATCCTTTCGACAACGCCTTATCCTCTATATCCCCTAGATCACGCAAGCGGGACACTGCCTCGAGCCTCCAGTCCGCCCCTGTTCTCTTTTGACACCCTAAGTTACTCTGTTGGTAGCTCTGTGTGCCTCATAGCCTGCTGCCAATCATATTCTCTCTAGCCTCTTGAGAACAACGTTTCCGCCGCAGTCGCTGTCACTGTACAGATTTTTGAAAACATTTTTTGGGCCAGATTTGGATAGAAGCGAGTCCTGCTTGGGCACCCTATCACCTCAGAAACTGGTTGATAGATCAAGCACAAATTTATTTTCGTTTTCGTGGTTGTTACTGGGCAGAGGCAGGGAGCAATGGTGTCAAGAGGGGAAATATCCCATTGGCTGAGAATCCTTGTGTAATTAGTGCCTGGGTGGTATGCTTTTCTCCGCTATTTATGTATTATCATTCTAGTATCTGGATAATATAGCTGGCCTATAGATAGCTACTAGTGGTTAATCAACTCGTTCTACATATATTCAATAGTGCTGCTCAGCCATATTGACGGCATCTTTTCTAAGTAGGGCTGAGACACGCTAAACCCCATCTGCGCCTAGCTTGAGACAGAATCTTCGACGACATGAGTGGCGTTGAGTCTACTATCTCCAACGTCGATCCAGGCATGAAGGAACATCTCACAAACTCGAGCTATTACGTGTCATCTTTGTCTACCATCGTAGTTCTCTAGCTGGACAAAAATGCTGCTATAAACGTCGACTTCACATGTCCAATGTCAGCCCCACTCGAGTGGTGCTACAGAGGGACAAATCTTCATCTAGAATCGAGCGAGAACCTCAGCTCAGCTTCTGCTATCGCCTACTGAGTCTCCTCGGACGGCTTAAACCAGAGGTCCTAGAAATTGTCGGAGTCGTCCAGTCTTACTTAGCTGAGACTGGCACACAAGTTAATCGTTCTTTCACAGCATCCCCAAACATTTGAGACATTATACCAGGTGGCTTTGACGAGAATAACCGGCTATTGTAAAGAAGAGGTTGAATACGAGCAATCTAGCTTCTCACGGTATCGAGAGGAGGATTTGTTATCAAGTGACGTGTAATTGGTGCATCGATATCCTTTCTCCAAGAAAGAAAAAGCTTTACCGTGACGTCATGTCCAAACCGAAGCTGCAGCCGAGGGTCTCGGGTCCTGGCACAAGGAAGCATAGAGTGTCAGATACGAAGGTCGAGGGGGTACGAATGAGCAACGAGCAAAGAGAAGCGTATTCTCGATCAGGAAAGAGCAATCAAGACTCTGCACAAGGCTATCTCAGCCCTGAAGATGGCCTGTATGATTCGGAGCTCTCTGAGTCGCAGCACTGGAATGTGGCGGTCGTTTTACCAAGCAAGCGTCAGGAGCACGATACGGCCACATTATCATTCTTTTGTGTATATTGTTGCTCGTCGGTCTTGTCGCGGACGTCTAGTCATTGGCGTCAATACGAAGCTCGAGATCTTTGGAATTGCGCATATCCAGTCTCCGAAAACTGGAGCAGCTCCGTCTTGATCTCTATTCGACGTAAGTGGCGCCGCCATGTAAAGTCAGCTCATCGTACGTTGGACGTCAAGAATCTCCTTACATCCTCAAGTAAGATAGTGGGCAGCTTCAGCTCCAGTATTCCAGCGCTTGCTAGCTGTATATTCTACGAAGTCGATTTCGATCTTGGAAGTGGACATGAGCACCATTTAGCAAAGCTCCTACGAGTACTAGCATCTGATTCACAGCCCGATGCGCAAACCGTACCAGACGCTCCTATCAATAATCGTAATGCCGAGGAGAGACTCACGCTTCAATCTTTACGTTGGGACATTACTTCAGATGAGTTGCACAATACTGCATCGACGAGTCACTCACTGGTATCATCGGGCTACGCTTGTCTGCCTATTTCTGCAGAGTCTTCCGAGTGGGAGTGGAGGGAAGCAAACTTATACAAGAGCAATAAACAAGAAAGGGGTTCCCTAAGTGCCCAGTTCGGTAGCGACGTTTCTTACAATGCAAGAAAAAGACACGAGTTCTTGAGGAACGGTGCAATGAGTGTCTCCAATTGTAATCGTGCGCTAGTCCAAGACGAGTATCATGATGACGCTCTACTCTTACAGTCCGAGGCTTGGCCCGAGTCAAGCTCGAGATCAGAAAATCCTGGTGACATTTATGGGCAGACAAAAATTGGCGCCTTTGGTAGTGAGCGGATGACTTTTAACCTCGGTATACTTCCTCTATACGACATACCACGTCCGAGCATCCTTGTCAGCGATACATATGGACGCGTTACAGCACCTTTAGCTGATGAAGACGACGCTTTACTTCTTGAGGATGAATCAAGCACAACGACCCAGCTTGTTGGGCTGGTGTGTGACCGTTCTCATGCACTGAACATGGTGTGGATGCAAAGTCTAGCCTCGACACAAGACTTACAGGACTTGCTTGTGCATTGCTCAGCATCGATATCGCCACACTCGTTGTTAGAAAGTGGGGTTCGTACAATGAAAGGTTGTTTAGAAGGGATTCTGCCATTCACTTTTGAGGATGTGTTCGCCTTGACTCACGTCCTATTTGCCATCCCATCAGTAGTCCATACGGACGGTGATTCATGTTATTGGGAGGGTTTTTCCTTAGACGTACTTGACTGGCGATTTGCGATCTCGAACGCTAGAGAGGTCGCTTTGTTTACTAGGATTTGGAGCAAGCTGTGGCGTCCGCAAGCCTATGAACAATTTGCGCAGTCAGAAGGTCCCTTGGCTGATGGCTACTTTTCGAGTTGTTTTCCCACCTACAGTGCTATCCCACCTTCTCTACCAATTAGCTTTGACTATCTGAGGCCAAAGCTTCGGAACGACGCGCTCGTCAGCTTCTCCAGAGATCGGAAGCCTGGAGATCTACTTCACGTACTCATGGACGGCATGGCCTTCAAAGACTGCTTAAGATTTTTGGATGGTGAGTGCCAATTTGGTTGATGTTGCAGTACGATTGGCTGATTGCAGCAATAGTCCTTGAACACAATGCCATCATAGAGAGGAACAAGAAATATCCTGCGACGCACCTACAGGATTCGTTCATCGATGCCATGCAGAAATCTGTCACGAAGCCATTGTGGCAAGACTATGGAGCCGAGATACTCCGCGAACATATTATGGACACCGAGATCAAGTTGATCAACGGATTCATACGAGGCGTGCGAGAGCTCGAAGTCATGCTGATCACATACACAGATTTACATGTAAGAAAGATAATTCATAGGCTTTTATGTATTCCTGACAGGTCGCAGGGATCTCACGATGAGTTTTTGAAAAGTGTTGCCACTCGATGCAACTCTGTCATGCAGCCAGCAGATCTGTATTGGCGCAACGAGTACTATATTGCAGACCTGAACTTGATCATAAAACTCAAAGTGGAACGCGAGTCCCATGGACGATATTTGGGCGGTGTCGAGCCGCATGCCCTAACGCCCAATGATTTACCTCGTGATGAACCCCAAAGATCCTTTAATCGATCCTCTGCCCTAAGTATAGGTAGTCACGCTCCAGCGAGCATGCATCCAGGTCCCAGCACCGAGCATTACGACATATCAGAGGCTGTTGCCTTCGACGATCGTGTAAGCGAGATGCCAAACATTTCCCCGCCCGCTTTTACAAGCACCCTGTCAGCAGATCCAACAGTCAGCTCGGTAACCTCGCCTAACGTCACACCACGAAGTTCTCGATCGTCTTCCGCCTTATATCCGATTGTATCAACCGTTGCAGATACTAATCTGAGATGTGATCGCTGTAATGAAATAACATTCAGGGGTACATTGAAGTCCCAAAGGCGGAACTTGCGGCGGCACATGCATACTGTGCATGGGATTGACGAGAGACTTTCTTGTCCCGTACCGGGATGTAATGAAACCTTTGCGCCTGGCCGAGGTGATAACAGAAAAAGACACATGAAATCGCTGCATGGCGTGGCTCCGCTACCAATGGAATCCCATCGCGTGAAGAAGAGGAGAAATTGTTGAGATGGAATATATGAAGCCTAATCCTAGTACATACAAGAAATGATACCCCTTTGTGCCGTCAAATTTCTTATACCTCACGGGTGATATTAATGACGAAACTCGGTCCTATGATGACGCCACATGAACATCGCTTTACTACAGCTGAGAACATTGAATGACCCTCAAAGCATTATGGTTGCGAGTTTAGGAGGGCAGCGACTTCACTTGACTTGAGGATGCTTTCAATTCTAAGCAAGGCCATTTTGCGCTCAAATCACAACGAGACCCTTCTCCAACTCCCAAAACGCGGCCGATATGAAAAGACTGAACAACGCCTGAATAGTGCTCAAAGATCTCACCGAGTAACGGCCACAAAAAATGAGCATTAAACATGTGCAAGTGGATTTATTCAGGTGAACTCTGATCATATTATCTGCGTCTACGAACAATACAATAACCCATAAAGTGTCTGATAGGACAACACAAGAATTGCTATTTAGCAATCGGTCAGTGGTGCGACTCTTCTTTCCAAGACTCGAAGAGCACGAAAATATTATCATGCTTGCGTTTACTCTGTGTCTTGTACCTGTACTTAGCTCTCGCCGTTGATAAGGCCCCAAGACAGCAGACAGTCAACGTATGCACAGATCACACCCAGTAGATAACACGAATCCTTTTTAGTGGGTCACCCTGACGCGGCTGCTAGTTGATTTGCTAGCATAAAGGGAGTCACATTCCGATGGCAGAAAGATCATTAAGTACTTGGTGCTAGCTGTGTTGCCTACTCCCAAGAGGCTGTACCTTTGTTGTGGTGTTGTACTTGGCCACATGTTAGCCACGGATCGTGTTGTCGATCCAGAGCAGACCGCTATACAGATGACTCACTAGCCTGCTGGCAAGCGATGCATCAAAAACGCCTCATGGATTCAAAGATGCAGGGCGCATGCATGTACTTGAGGGCCTACGCAACAGCGTTGCAGCTGACTAGCCTCTCTTGGCTTAGTCTTCCCGAGATTGCCAGCTAAAGCGCAATGTCAAGCCGACCGCCAATCTCTGCGTTGACCAACCCTCCATCAGTAGTGCGCTTACCGTGAGAACAGGGGGAGTCCTCCCTTAGCGTCTCTTCAATGTTTTGAGAAGTGGGCTGTAAGCAACACCATGGATTGGAAAGAAGGCCAAGCCTTCTGATCGGATCCAATGCATATATTAATAGCCTCCCTTGCCGTTCTCTACATCTTCTTTGGCTCAGAGACAGTTCAATTGGTACTGACAGCCATACTAGGACAGGAATCTTTCGATACGCTAGCTGCTGCTCCAATGCTATACCAACAATTGAACATGGCCTCTAAGAGTACAATAAAGTACACGAATCACAAGGAAAGCTTTCGTTGCCGGCTTTCCCAAACCAAAACTTCTCAGATAGCTAAGATATTTGCGAGAAAGAAACAATGGAAAGCCTCACCAAGATACCTAAATAGAAGACGCCAGTTGGACAAAGTCACGGACAGCACTGGCATAGGGAACACATATACACAAGCACTCGTCAATGGCCATAAGCAGACCCAACCACGGCCCCGTTCCTAATATCACCACGATTGCAGGAAACCCCCGCTTGGATCCCTGAAAGAGGAAGCCGGATGCGAATGTGACGATATCCAAATGCAGAAACACATTTTCTCCACGATTTTATCCAATCATCAAGGATAAAGGATGGTGTTCTCCTTCAAACCAACAATCTTTTGCATGCTCACTTTTAAAAACCCTTCTCAGTGCGGGACAAGGGTTTTTACGCTAAAACGCGCTATGCTTCAACAAAATGACAGGCAATGGCAGCGCTATCCTTCTCCCAGTACTCAAATGCTGATGCGGAAATACCCACAAAGCCATTTCTTCTTATCATGAATGGATTACCGCCCGCGGCAACTTTTTTCGATTTTTCCTTTGGCGTAGGACACATTGCGGGTACGACCGATGTGAAATCAATTTGTCCCTTCATTCCACATGACTACCCTTTCGACTCATCTATCTTAGTATCTTTGAAGAGCTGCTCCATCTTGTCCTGTGCAGCCTTCTTCACCTCTTTTGTCCTTTTCCTTTGTCCCTTCTTTGCTCCAGCGACCAATTGCTCGTACCGCTCCGGCTGATTCTGCCAGCTGTCGAGCTGGGATGTTTGAGAGGTTTGGATGTTTGCGAGAGCGTTGGCGGTCAAACGATGAGTTGCTTCTTGGTCCCTACTCAAAAAGCGACTTTCAATACACTGCAATGCATGGTGATGGAAAAGGATGACCCACGCCATTGTTGTTTGTTGCTAATGCAGATCTCGCTATGGTGAGGATGCAGTACCGGTCACAGATGTGATTCCCAGAAGCAACTCAAGATTACTATGGAACTGTAGGAGAAGAGCTAGGCTAATGTGAGAATGCGTTGGTGTTGGAGAATTAATAGGCTGCTGGTACTGAGATGTGGATGACTCGAGTTTCGCTCTGACCGCTTATAGGCTTGGCGAAGTCTTTCCGTCACGTAAATTTGGCTTGTGGTAATAAACAATAACAACAGGTTGCAGTCCAAGGCTGCCGCCGTCCAAAATTGTATCTGATGTCCTATGTTGGAAGTTCACTCAGACATGATGAATGACAATGCCAATTGTTGTCATTGACAAACAAGGATGTTTAGGCAGGGAAATTGTCGGGTAACTTAGGCGTGCGCTAAGGAACTTCTTCAGTCTCGCATCCCATCTGATGGCCCCAAAAGATCTATAAATTCTGTTCGAATGGTCGTTTGTCCATGGTCTGTTGAGGACTGGGCCATAATGTCAAATTGTTTGTGGTGATCCAGACTTGGTAAGAAGGCGAGGGACCAGGGCGTACGGTGCGGTGGCGAACATGGTACCTTTTGAAGGAGGCTAAGGAAACATACCCCTCCTTGGCAGGTCTCACCGCCAGGAACGATGCGAATTGGAGTTGCAGTCGGAGATCGAGAAGAGAGGATTCGTTAACTATGCTCTACTGCGGGATTACAAAACTGACCAGACTCTCGCATTGCCAAACCACCCATATCTCGCATTCGATTTACAAAAGTGCCCCTCACTTCGGTCACATCGTTCACCAGCCGGCGCTCATCTCCCCCGTTGATTTTCCCGTTGCGTTCGTTGCTGGTTCCTCTTGACGTCTAATTTAGTCGCATTGCAAGAGCGCCATGAGCTTTGTTGTATCGTCAACTGTTCATGCATTTCTCGTTTTTGCAGCCATTCCTAGACGCAGAATGCCGAGGCTTCGACGAGCGGGAGAAAGCTCCTATTATGATATAGCCTCTACGAAACGTCTCACCAGTCATAAGGTTTTCCAATCTTCTGGAGCAGAGGAAGACGTACAACATGAGTAGTCGAGCGCACAGAATTCCGTGCGATATTGAGAGGATATTTATGAATTTAGTAGATAGGTATCATATATCTGCAAAGAGACATTGCCATATATCCGTTGGCTACTATTCAAACTAAATAAGGATTTGGGTATTACATATTGTTCCTGCAATTTGACCGCTCCTCATGTCGTTAGGTAGCCAATGGCAAAGTGCCACCGTTTTCGTACCTGATGAGTAATCCGGCTTGGACATAGGACGAGTCTTGTCAAGGTCGCTACATAAATTCGTTGAGTCTCTTTCATAGCGCGTCAAAACTCTTCATCAATGGACTCATCAAAGGCGCAAGCAGGAGCAGCTACCATATTGCGTCCAATATTCAGCCAGTGAATACTGGTGACTTCAGTATAGCACGACGCCCCCTAGAATTTTCGTCGATGCTTCCCCAGAGCATCCGAACGCTTGAATACCCCACCGCATCCCTCGTCCGGGCATTGAGGTTTAGCGCCCCGGCCCATGTTCAACTCTGATATGTCGTCTGAGGTTTGATTGGCGATCTCTGTAACTCTGGGCAGAAGAAACCTCTTTGAGCCAGTGTGGGCAACGCGAGAGAAGGTCGAGAGAACGAGGAGCTTTGACCGATAGTGTTGTAGCTCGTAGATAAGTAGACACAGACGCGGGGCCCAAGTGTCTCCAGACCAGCGAAATTAGCCCGTCTTGAGTTCAGGCTAGTAACGTTTGCATTGGAGGCCGATCTGGTGAGGATGTTGGTGGGTGTTTGGGTACCCCTTCCAGTGGGTAAGAGAGACAAAGCTTTTTAAGAAGTCATTAGATGGCTGTCGTTCAGGCTGAGAGGCAAGTTCACTTGAAAATCTGCGTCCATTGCTCCTGGTGAGCTGACGAAATATTGGGGTTCTATCTTGGGAGCCAGTCTCTGGAAGCCTCCACCGTCTCTGGGCGCTATGCCCATCGCCGGGTCAGCGTATTATTCCTGTCGTGACAGTTACACAATGTCATGGAGTTCGTTGAGAATAGAATAACTTGTGGCCGAATGATCGTCATTCATACTTTCTTCTAAGCTTTCAGGAAAGAATGAGACTGTACGCGACCGGACACGGTCGAGATGAATATCGCGAAGAGCTCTTAGGTCGTCCCCGTCCGCGTTTTTGCCTTAATGGAGCCAAGCCGGCGGCTTGCGAATACTTACCAATGGACGTCGAGGCTATCGGTGTCCACGGCTTTTTGAGTTGCGACTGTATTGGGCTAAATAAATGATGGCGGCACTTAAAGCATTTGTGACCAGGGTTTTTGAGCGAGTCGAAGCCAACTTCCACGGACACGTCGTAGGAGAGATGATGGCGAGTTGCAGTGAGTGGATCTATCGCAGGATATTTTGCGAGATCGCCGACCATGGTTGTGGTGACTGTGTTGTTTCCATGACGAGACGAATCTCGAAGCTCGTTGGTGCTGCTTGTGATTTCTGCTTTGGAGGTCCAAACAGCACCTAGAGTCCTTGACAAGGCCCCATGCCCTTCCCAGCGTGTACCCGCAGAAAGGTCGTTTATCGCTTCTTCCGACATGACGACAGAGTTGTCTTCATCTTGAGTATATGCTGGTTGAGATACATTGTCCAAATCATCTATCATCCGAAAAGTGTCACTCTCGCTCCCACTTTCAGGCCAATCCTCGCAATTGGCGACTGGAACATTGAGGCAGGAAGATACGATTGACCCTTGGAGAGCTTTGCGATTCATGACGGGAGGACCTGGCCAAGGAATCGTCCTCTTGACTGGCTCAGGATAAGGCGCTGGGAATTCTGAAATTAAACAAATCGTTTCATTAATGAAGTCCATCGAGCAGGCTATTGAGAGGACTCACTGTTAGTCTGCGCCAGGTATACCCATCGAGGATGCAGCATGTTGAAACCTCCAGATACTTGTGACGGAGGACTGCTCTAGTTGCTTACTGACTCACGTTAGCATTCAGTCAGTGAAAGGGTTGTTTGTGCGACAAACACGATTGGAACACTGTGAACGTTGAAATGCTCTGGAAATTTGATTCAATGCCGGCACGTCCCTTCTGATAGATGTAAGAGATGGAGAAAGAACCTTGGAATGCCAGCTGGGCGAATGACTGGGGGTGAGTGAGAAGCGATACCAACACCCATGACTTATTTGATGTACGAAGGTTATTGTCTTGGTATTATTCGAGTCTGGTGGCGACACATTCTCCGCGATGTCCATTGTAGCCTAAGGAGTGGTCATAGTTGGAGTAGGACAGCACCTTGCTAGCGACGAGTGGAAAGCCAGGGTAACCGCTTTCGCCAGCCGATGCGAAGAACAACAATATCAATTGCCATGTATCGTGCTGACCACTCCAAGACATCGCGTTATGTAGGACTTAAGGCTATGGGTACCCATCGCCGAGGAAAGGGTTGGCGACCCTGGCGACTATCTCAACACGATTGCTCGAAGTAGCGCGAAAGGGAACACGGTGTTGAATCTCGAATGGGTCTCCTGAAAACATCAATGCCGCCGCACCAGGCTTGGAGAAGGCCCATGTACATGAGTGTATGTCCAAGGGATGTATTTCTCGAGACAGGCTGCACCCAAGGCTGCTTCCAGAAACACCGGCCACAACGTAGCATGCCTTTATGGCTAAGGCCCAATCGCGAAGAAGATTCGTTCTCGTGATCACTAGTAACGGTATTGTGCAAAGGCCTTCATGCAAGATTGACAAGAGTCGTAGCCCTCGCCAGCTGTGAGGCCATTGGTGCCCAAAGCTCTAAGCCTCGTGGGAGATCAAAAGATGGTGTCCAACCGGGTGACTAAAGGGTAATGCTGCATCTTCACCACACGTCAGCAACGCGAGGTTTGATTCGTGATAAGGGATGCGCACACAAGAAATCAGGAACTCTTCTCGGAGCTGATACTGCGAGTAAAATTCGGTGCTGCGCTCGTGAATCCGAGGACGAGTCACGCTAGACATGGTGAAAACAGAGTCAAGCTGGACAAGGCTGAGGCGCCATGACAGCCTCCTTGATTAAATCTTACTTGACCTGCTATCAGTTCTGTTGGCAGAAGACTCTCACATGTTAAGGAAGTTGATTTTCTTTCAGGTTTCGCAAAAGGGTGTCTGGGTCATGATGGGAATTTCCCTCCTACGCAACCTAGCCCTTTTCGAGCAGGCGTCCCGCCTGTGGTCGTATTTCGGACATACAGCGCGTATCGATTGGCTGATTGAGCTTTTCTGTGCTCCACACCCACACGTCCTGCTTTGTAGAGAAGGGGTTGCGGAATATTTCTTAGCCCCCAACTCAGCGACTGAGTGACGATCGGCGACCCAGAGAACTTCTGTGTTAGCGTCATGCAGGCTGCAGCGCCCGGTTTGTGTGCTTGTTTGGGGGCTAGTCAACGAATCGAAATTCAGGACTCAAATGCTAATGGCGCGGGAGTGCTCTGTTCCTTCGAGCGAGTTGACTGTGGGGAAATTTGAGCTGTACTCGTAGGCGCAGAATCAAGTGACGGATTAAGCGAGACGCTAAATTTTGAAGCATGCGTATCCAGGCTTATTAATTAAAGCGCGTACGTAATTCTTATTCTAATAACGCATAAAGTAGTAGAAATTAAAGCTGTATATAAACGTTATTCTAAGCCAAAATCTTAACGCCATTAAATTATTATTTAGTCGAAAAACCACGGTTTTTAATTATATCCCGGCACTATTTAGGTATAGAATATATCTATTTTATATAAACTTATTACTCTATTAATTAAAGTTATTTATACTTCGCCGCCGGCTATATATCTTTCGAGGTTAGGATTATTTTATTATATACCCGGATTTTTTATTTTATCCCTTTTTATATATATTTATTTAAGTTTAAATTAAGGCTATTTAATAACTATATTAATATCTCGATCTTATACTCTTTTAACTACTTTAGTATTTATTTAAATTTATAAATCCCGGCCTCGTTTTATATAAATATCGGGTATAATTCTATCCTTTCTAATTCTCGGTATTAAGGTAGTACGAATAATTTAAAAATCTATTTAATATAATTAATACTAGTAATTAATTTTCTCGAATTACCCCGGTTTAGGCCTAAAATAGTAGTCTTAATACTACTAGGAAATAAATAAAGTTTAGAAATTTATTCGTTTATTATCCTACTTTAAATTATAAACGATTAACGGCCGGAATATTTATAATATTATATATATTCCGGGTAATAGCGCTCGTTCGCTCTTTTTATTATAAATACGCGGTTATATTACCTACTCTCGAATAAACTTTTATCCGAAAAAATCACTTTTATCTAATTTTTTATTATTTAATATAGATATTCGCGCGCTTATTTAAATCTTTTCTTTTTATTTATTTATAAAATAAATAGTTTAAAGTAAATAATATACCGTCGGAAACCTACTCTCTTAACAAGGGGTTAATATAATAATATATAGTATAAAAGATATTAATTATTCTATGGAGGATTTGGCCTTAATATACTAGAATCCTAGAGTTACCCTAGTCCCGATAGGGCTAGCGGTAGGGCTTAGCCCGCCGTTTTAATAGATATTTATAATAATACTCCTATTAAAGTCTACCCCGTGATAGATTACTTAATTTAAAAGAAAGAAGTTAACGCCCTCGTTAATACGTTTATATAAATAATAATATAAATAGTGTCTATATATAGAAGTAAATAAGTAAATAGTATATATTCTAAATTATCAACTAATTACGGGTAGGCCCGTAGAGCCTTAAAGTTTAACGTAGAGCCGTAAAACTTAGTATTAAAATCGCGATAACGAGGTAAGACGATAGGGCGGTATAGGGATAACGTAGATAACTAGCGGTAAAAGTTATAATATTAATAAAATAAAGATATATACGTATAACGTTATAAGAGTATTAATATTAAAGAATTAGGGCCCTAAATATATATTAATAAAATAAAATCTTAATATAAATTTAGGTTAAATCTAGGCTAGATTTAAATAAAAGTCGCTTAACGGTATTTTTAGAATTAAAATTATTTTAGCGCGGAGCTAGTCCCGATTCGGCTAAATAATTATATAATTTTTATATTATCCGAAGCTTTTTCCTATATAAGTATATTATTTAATTAAGAAGTAGCGATAACGAGGGGTATATACCTAAATTTATATAGAGGAGTATATAAATAATACTATATTAAAATATTCGGGCTATATAACTCTACGTGCGACTAAACGAATAATTTAAAATTATTAAAAAGTAGTTTTACCGGTTCTCGGTATAGTATCCCTTTAATATTATCGTAGTACCCGTACTTTAAATAGAGCTTGATAGGTAGATTTAATATAATAGTTATTTCTTAATAAAAGTAAATAAAGGGCGATAATATAAAAGGGAAGTATAATTATATTTCTAGAGTTATCGACCCTAGAAGAAGAATTAGTTTAGTATTTAACTTATTATTCGTATTCCTTAATAAATTCGCCCGCGAAAACGTTTTTAGTATTTATTTAACGGTTTTATATAAATCCCTAGTCTTTCTAGGATAGGAAGTATTCGGTAGTATAACCCTTCCCCTTTTTAATAACGCGTTTATTAAAGATACGCTTTAGTTTTTATTTTAGTTTTAAGTCGTCTCGCTTAATTTCTATTACTTTAAAGTTAGTAGATCGTAGACGTTTAAAAGAGTCCTTATCCGGTAGTAGGTACTACTCTAACTATATTATTAAAAATACATTATAGATCTTCTAATTTTCCGGGATATTAAGGCGGTATACGAGTTTACCGATATAATTAAAAACCTTAAATAACCTAGTTATTTATTAATTATATTTATAACTAGTAAATTTATTTACCGGAATATTATAATCTTTATATAAACGTAGTAAGGCCTAGTCCCTTTAACGGAAGTAATAAGAGTAATAAATACGATTATAATACTCTTTATCGTATATTTAAATATAAATAATTATATCCGAAGTTTAAATACGTACTAACTCCTTTAATAAAATATTATTCTTTTAACTTCCTAGGTCTAACGCGTTATTAACGGTAAAACCGAAAGCTATTTTATTTAGGGTATAATTAATAAACTAGGAGAATATATTATTATATTATATAATTATAAAAAGTAGTACTTTTTCCTAGGCTTTAGAGTTTTATAAAGTAGCGATCTAGAATCGTAATATAATTTTAATAATTTAATTTATACGCTCGCTTAATTTATCCGTTTATAGATAATAGGTAGTAGAAAATATTAAATTTACCCTAAATTTATTAAATAGAGCCTTTTATAGAGTATTTATAAACTTCTAGTCGCGGTCGAAAAGAATAACCTTCGGAATACCTTAATCTACTAAATATAGACGATATAAAAGTATATATATTTATTACTCTACTTTTTATATTAATTTTCCTAGAATCGCGGTTACCTTTCGGGAAAATTTATATATAATAGTTATAATATTATCGAATCCTTCCTACGAAAGGGGTAAGACTAGGATAAAATCGATAAAAATTATATAAAAAGGAGAGGGCGGTATAAGAATAAATTATAATATTTTATAAAGTTTATACCTAGGAGTATTAAATAACTAGTATTATAAATAGTATCGTAAATACTCCCCTAATTTCTTATCTAGTTTATATATATACTAGTATTTAATTATTATTTTATAATATTTATATCTTCCTATATATAAACTAGAATATACGACGTTAAATATAGTTTTAATATATAAAAAAGGTATATATAAATACTCCGGTATATATACGCGATTAGTAGTTAAATTATTAGTATACTATATTAAACCGTTATCCCCCTTCGAAAAAGAAAGATCTACGGCGTCCTCGCCGGTTTCTACGTTATAGTTAAATATATAATTTATTTTAATTTAATAATCGTTATTCTAGTACCCTTAAAATAATTCTTATTTAAACTACGCGTTTATTTCTATTAATATATAGACTTTATATATATATACCTAAAGTATATCTAGCTCGCCTTCTAAAAAGTCCCTAATTATATCTTTTTATTATAGTCGGGATAGAGCGTCTAGTACTATATATTTAATATTAAGTTTATAACGGATCTTTATATTTTAAAAACACTGAATGTAATCTAAAACCCGTACGATATATAAATTAGTCTTTACCGTAGATAAGGTAGTTATATTTATTTATTTAACTATACTAAGCGCAGCTTTATAATTAATATAAACGACTATTTTAGGGGCTAATTCGATTATATATTTAATTTTAATAAATACTTATACTATTCCTACTAATTTTATTTTAGTAAATTAATAGCGTATTTCTATATCCTTAAAGAGTCGGTTAAGGAAAAGGATAGGCTAAACCTACTTCTAGTCGGGATAAGAGTTTTTTAACTTTTTTATAATATAATAAATTATAACCCCGTAACCGAATTCTTTATTAATATTAAAGTCGATAAATAATTTCTTTTTATCGTCGAAGTAATATAAAAAGGAAGGTTTGGAAAGGGTATTTTAAATAACTTTAAATAAACGGATCTTTTATAAAGAAAGTGATTTAAAACTAGTTTTTTTAATATATTCCTATCGCTAAACGCCTATAGGGGGTATTTTATTTAGTAACGCGGTTTTTTTATTTTATAAAGACCTAGCTAGAGTAATATAATCTTTAATATAATCTTTTAATTAACTAGTTATTTTTAGGTACGTCTTAAGTACTACTAGTATTTAAGAGAAAGTTAATTATTTAATAATTATAAATTTTTCTTTAGAAGTTAATAGCCCGAACGAGTTAACTTTTTAACTAAATAATATAATTAACGGATAACCGATAAACGCCTTCTTAGGGTTAATTAAAATATTAAATTTAACGAATAAAGAAAATATTATATATAAGTATTAAATATAATCCTCGAGGGTCTAAGAGAATACTATAATATTATTAATATATACTCGGGCGAATACCTTATAAATACGTAAGATCCGGTTTATTTATTATTATATATATATAGGCGAGTTCTTAAATCTTATTACTATAATATTAAAAGTCTCCTAGCCGCGGTATAATATAACGGTGAGTTTATATCTATCTTTAAGGTATATACACTATTAATAAAAAAGACTAACCACGTTAATAACGGTAATTTAATAATAATCTTTAACGACGTTAATTATATTATTCTATAAAGGTAAATAATAGACGTCTATTATAATTATAATATTTAAACCTCGAATATTAATAATAATACGGCTCTTCTTAATACCGTTTAATCTTATAATTTAAATAACGAAGACTAGGAAGTTGAATAAAATAGTTTATATTATCTATTTAAACCGTCCCTAAATATATAGTTTATTAAAGGTTTCGTTAATAATCTTCCGGCTCTCGTTATTTATAGGATAAATATATACCGTTTTAAATACTTTATCTTCCTAGTCGGCGCGTAGTAGTATATATATTTATTCGTTTTTTAGAATATTAATAAAGCCTCCTTCTATTTAAAGTATAAAGAATTAATTAATAACCTTTACTAGCTCCGGTTATTTACTATAAATAATAATACTATTTAAGAGGATATTATTCTTTACCGAAATAATTACCTTTATTAATAGAATAAAAGGCCGGGAATTAATTAGGTTCTTTATATCTTTACCCCCTAAAGATTATTTAAGAAATAATAAACTAGAGTTAGCGGTAACTATATTATTAAAAGTATTTTTAATAAAAGTTTCTTTATACTCTTAAAGAGGCCTTCGTATAACGAGCTCGCGAATATCGTTATCGTTTATAGTAATACTATAATAGTTATTAAATTAAACCTCGACTACTTAGCCTAGTTTTATATTCCTAGGGATTTTAATATACTTATCTATTTTATTCTTTATAAGTATTAATTTTATTTTATCGTTAACGATTCCGGTAAAGAGGTATAGGTTAATATCTACTAGTTTAAAGAAGTAATCTCGTACTAGTAGATTAAATTTATAGACTTCGATAATTACCGTAGCTTATAGGGGGATAATTTTTATTTTCATAATATATACCGGCCGGTTCATACTTATACTTCTTAAATAAATATCGATAGGGTACTCTATATCGTAGCTACCGATACGGGCGATTTACCGAGATATTAATATATTAATCCCTTTAGAGGTCATAATGTCTATATTAATAAATATATTTATTTTAAAATTATCCATAATATAGACTTCCTTAGGGGCGGTTTCGGTTATTATTTTATTACCGCTCTTATCTTTCCTAGGGAAGTATAAAGAGGTAACGATATATTTAAAAATAATATAACGGTTAATATTAATACTAGTAATTTAGAGTAGGGTTATTATAGTACGGATTCTAACTTTTAAAAGGAAGTGTATTATAAATTTACGGTCAGCGATAATTATTTTATAATTAATATTTTTATAACTCTTTTCTATTTTAATTCTAGGGTCTAAACCGACCCGAATACCGGTGTACCGGTACTTCCTAAATATTTATCCTATTCCCGTATTTTTAGAAGAGTCGTAGTTTAATTTAATAATAAATTTCTATTTTAGTAATTCGTTATTCGTTTTAATTTAATAATAAGTTTCCGTATTCTCGTTTATTACTAAAGATTATTTACTTTTCTAAATAATATTTATAATTAAATATTTAGGGTAGGAGGTTTTAATAGGGTTCTTATTTAAACCTTAACTTTTAAAATATATATATAGTACGTTTTTAAAAAAGAATAACTTTTTATAAATATAGTACTCGACTTATTTAGGCGAATTAATAATAGTTATTTAATAACCGGCTATTTCGTCTTATTTATTATAATAATCCTTTTACTACTAATCCTAGCTCTACTCATTAACGTAATTAATATTAGGCGTGGATTATTCTTTTATTTATAACTCTATAATACCGTCTTCTTAAGAGTGGTCCTTTTATACCTCGGTTTTATAGTAAATAATTATACGTTTAAGGGGTATTTATTATTACCCGAAATAATTAAAATTATAACTACCGGTTATAGACCCGCGGTTTTCTTAGCGCGGTTAATAATTAAGACGATTTTTATTTCTAAAAGGGAAAGATACGTTTCTAGTACTATTATTAATAATTTATAACTAAATAAGTAACGGTTGAATTTAACGAGGTTACTACTATATTTAAAGGATATTTAGTATATTCTAATAAACCGGATTAATAAATTAATAAGAAATAACTTAAGGTAACTAGTTTTATTATAAACGGAACTAGTTAAGTTATTAATAATTCTATTAATTTTATCGTAAACTCTTTAATTTAGGAGGCGGTAGAGGCCTAGTCGTTTTATTACTTCGTATTATTCCTAACTAGGCTTCTTCCTTAATATTAAGTAAATTAAAGAATTTATTTAATAAGATACTAGGTTTAAGCGGATTAATAAAAGACTTAAAATTAAAACTAATATAATCGTAGATTATAAATATTTATTAATATACGCTAGGAATATCGGCGGCCCTAGTTAAATCAAATATCTTATTTATATATTATTTAGGTATTTTACTAGTGCGTACCTAAATAAATTTATATTTATTAAAACGAAGTTTATATATAGTTTCTAGCGTCTTTATTTTAAATTATTTAATAAAACGACCTATTTATTTAGGGCTAGCGAAGGTACGTATTAATACTTTAATATTAATATTTAGTTTATTCGAGAACTATTTAAAGGTTACTCTTTTAAAATATAAAAATAAAAACTTTCGCACCTCCTCTTCGCCGTATTATTTAATTATATCGTTAACGCGATTCTTAAAGTCGAAAACGTTCTTATATATAATATATCTTTTTAAAGTAAATAGGTTATCCTTCCTATCGCCTTTAAAGTCGAAGAATTTAATCTCTTCGAGTTTTAATTTATTCTAGGCGCTTACCCTAGTATTAATATCGTTTTAATTAATTAAATTATTTACTCTTAATAAATCTTAAGGTCCTATTAGGTCTTCCTTTATCTTAATTACTAACCTAATAATAAAGGCCTAAATTTCTAGCGATTCTATAAATTATATTATTTATTCGGAATTTATAGTAGGTTACTCGGGCTCGGGAAGAGTTATAGTTTCTTCGTCTTTAAATTCGTCCTCTAAAGATTATTCTTTTTATAAATATTAATATAGCTCTTTAGTATCCCTTCGGAAGGTACCGATAAATAATATTATAAATATCTTATTTATAATTTAAAATAGTTATATAGTAGGTTATTTAAATTTAATATACTCCGAAGAGTTATCGTTAAATTACTTCGCTTTCCGGCCCCTCTTTAATAAATACTAAAGGGGTACTTTAATAAAAGGATAAAGAGACTATATAATTATTTAAATAATTACTCGTCTAACGTTAAAAGTAATTTTTACCTATTTTAGGATATATTTATTTAATAATAGGAATTCTTATAAATAGAAAGTAAAATTAATTATAGTAGGGCTTAGCTAAATTTCTTCTAGGGTAATAATTAAAATAATAATTAATAATAAATACTAAAAGTAGTAATACTAGGCGAATAATAAAAATAGTATTAAAAGATTAGTATTCTAGTATTCTTTTTTTTATAGCGGAAACGTAAGAGATATAGTTAGTAATATATTTACTAGGCTAGATATTTACCTAATAAATAATTTACTAAAATAAATAATTATATTAATAAAAAAGAAATAAATAAAAGGACGTTCTAAATACTTAGTTTAGTATTTATTATAAATACCCTAAATGAAAAGGGTATTAAATAAACTATTTTAATAACTTAATAAAGAGTTTAGAAGTATTTATTTAAGGTAGTAAAGTACGATATAAAAGTACTAAATAAATATAACGTAAGTAAAGCTCGCTATCGATACGGAGTAAATTATTTTGAATATAGTAGTTAATAGGGAGTATATTAACCGTTTTAAAAGTTATTTTACTATTTATAATTAATATAATCATTCTTACTAATATAGAAGAGGTATGGTTCTACGTTAGTATTACTATTACTACTATTTAATAAGGGGTCAATATAATAGTATATAGTATAAAAGATATTAATTATTCTATAGAGGATTTGGCCCTAATATATTAGAATCCTAAAATTACCCTAGTCTCGATAGAGCTAGCGGTAGGGCTTAGCCCGCCGTTTTAATAAATATTTATAATAATACTTTTACTAAAATCCACCCCGTGATATCTCTAAAGAGTTTTATATATAATTATTTTATAATAGGCTTAAATCCCTAGGCCTAATATTGATTTTATATAGAATTTATACTTATTATTTATTCTATTAATAACTACCTAGATAAGGGATTTTAATATTCTTTTATCGATTTTTTCCTTCGCGCTAGAAGTAGGGTTTTTCTAGCTACGCGCGACTCCGGATTTTAATATTCTATATATAATTAAACTTAGGATTCCGGTAGTTATTAAGATTTCTAATATACTAGTATATTATATAATATTTATATCGATAATATATTTACGTTATAGGGTAGTTAGGTACTTATTCGGTATATAGGGATCTATTTAGGGGGTAAGGTATAAAAGGGATAAAGGGGAAAACGCGAAAAGTCGCGTAAATCCGTCACTTAATTACGCGCCTACGAGTACAACATCCTCATTCTTCTAGACGTCTGTTGCTACTTAGTCAATCCAGGAATAAATATCTCCAACCATTCAAAATGGTATTATAATATTCATGAACTTACGACTTTTGCATTTGATCTATGTATAAACTATATTCAATGTGTTAACAAGCACAGTCCGCTGAATAAATCATACTTCTGTCAAGGAACACTGCTAGCACCGAAGATTGTTCGCTAAGGCTACATGCCTAGGCCTGGAGTTACACCTAAAATGTAGACTACTCTCAAAATACAGACACTCTGAGGTACTCAACCTCAGAGTCCGTACCGCACAAAAGGTCTGAAATAATACGGTGCATTTTCAAATGACTTGTTTCTATTTTCATCATTGGGGACCGCTAGCCGATTCGCTCATTGCCAACTCCACCCTATCACCTTTCAATGAACCTCTATAGAACCCTCATCATCTCGTTTTCCGATCAACCTCATCAAGGAAATTCTTCATCTTCTTTAGCGAGCGTTTGCTCTTCTTCCCTAGCGCTATCCGCTCATGGGTCTCCGATTTCGTACGGAATGCCTTCGTTGCGGAATACTTCTTGTCTATTGCCAGTCGTTCGAGAGCGATGCTTGTCAGCTGAGGGTCTGCGGTACTATGTCTTTGTGATGACGATTAGCTAGATAATACTAGTGAAAGGGAGGGAAGGAATGGACTAACGGCATGTTTGTGATCTCGATGAAAGTGAAGAGAAGCGTGGTTGGTAGAGATACGGACAAGGAGAAGAGCAGGCCCTCGGTCCGTTATAAAATATTGCTAGGGGATCAGGTGGTGTGAAGCCAAGGGCCGCGTTGGAGACTATCGAAGCAATAAGAAGAAGACTTTTACTAGTGCTGGTCTTTTCTCTCGGGTTGAAGCTGCTGGATATGGGGCGGCCTGTAGAGGTGGACTGTCCTGAATATATGGACATCTTCCTCGGTCCTCTTTAGGTAGTATGAATCATGATTGCTGACATTGAAGTATTTTTATCTGAAGTCCTCACTTAGCGCCGACCTCTGGAGAGACCTCCGCTATGGAGGTCCTCCTACCCGGGGAAATTTCCACTCCAGGGGCAACCTACCCGGGAGGTCCTCCCTTTGCGAAGGATTCATTGAGCAGAAATCGCTGGCAGCTGTTATTTGAGGCAAGAGGTCATGCTTGAAGCAAAATCATTCGACGTGTTCCATGAGGAAGGCGCCAATACAAGGGATCTTATGTAACACGGAAGAAAAGTGGGTTGGGTAACTTGCGAGATCTCATAAGTGTAATGAATTTTCTAGAACGAAAAGTCTATATAGAAAGTCAAAACTGGCCGTGAAATGCAAGCCTAGGAACTCCGTAGCTTCGTCGCCAAAGATTAATTTAAGCCCTCTCCAGCTTTTGGGTATCTTTCCTGAGAGTAGCGCCGAGCAGGTACAATACAAATCATTAACTAAAACGATTTTGGCAGAGCGTATTCTCTAAAGTGATTCGTATGAATAGAAAAGCGTCGGAAGTTGGTTGGCGCTTCGTGAAATGGGCATCGCTTCAGTAAGATCGAGCAGTCATGAAGATCTGATCACGGTTCTTCATCTGCTCTTCTCTTTTGGGTGGCTGGTCTTTTCGGCGGAGGAACTATGCCATGCTGCTGTTCCATGTGCCTTTTCTTGTTATCACCACGAGAGAAGCTTTCACCGCACCCGAGGAATGAGCAAGAAGGTCTTGGGTCGATTCCATGCACAATATGATTATGTCGCCTCAGGCTTCTTCTCTGGGACTGAGCTTGACCCGTGAACTCCTTCCCAGGACAGAGCTCGCAGCGCGTGACTGTGGCTGGCCGATCTGTAGAAACGAACGAGGGCGACTGAGAGGACGAACGAGAATTTGACGACATGTAGTCAAAGGAGTTCAGAGAAAACGTAGTAGGATCCGTTGAGAAGAGATGAGGAGATGTTGGCGACGACATGCCCGCATTGTTGTTGTCTGAATGATTGGAGTAGCGACCTGATGAGAGCAAGGGCCTGTTTTGAAACCCGTCTTCATCGACGAAGCTGTGTTCGCTGGCAAGAAAATGTGAGGACGTGTCTGTATCGTATTCCACCGTGCTGGCAGTATCCTCTGGCTTGTAAGGTTCGAACTGTGCTCCGACATGGCGTGAGTCTTGTTCGAAAGATTTGTCGCCAGAGGACGTCAGTTCATAACTTCGAGATTGTAGATGAATACCTTCCCGGCGGTACTCTTGTTGGATGTGGTCTGATCGCTGGGATAGGTCCACCTCATATTCTTCATTTGGCCAAGGTGGCTGTACCGGCCAGTCTCCTTCGGTTTGACCTAGACTCCGCTGGTATTGGGTCGGCATTGGCACATCTGACGAGAAAACGCTCATCGCGTGTGGTTGATGGCTTCCGCTAGCTTGACTCGGGTAGTGTTGATCATTATTGGCTGTTGTTGGCCCAGGTGATCTAGACTGGCTGACGCTTGCAGGGTGCTGAGATGGCTCGTAGAAAACATTGGCGTCAGGCCTCTGCTCAGACAATTGAACATTGTCATGGTCTCTAACTCCCCTGCCAGATGTGAGTGATGTTCTTCAATCCGTTTCCGGTCAGCACTTACGAGTCCACCACCTCACACTCAAAGCCTGGTGTACACATCGAAAGATCTATGCAGAGCATCAGCCAAAGGCGGATGATCGGACAAAGGATCGAGTCCGACCGCGACTTAGGTCTAGCCTCTGTAGTGTTGCTTTCGTGATAATTCAGACGAGCTCGTAGGAGAGACCCAAGCTGTCTTTCATCAGGTGAAAGTTAAATGGGAGGTTGTGGGTACTGGAGGGGGATTTTCGGCAGATGAAACCTGGACAGCGTCAATTATATATCCAGGGCAAGCGTATGAATGATCTGCTCACAATGAAGCCTTGCTCGCTGTATAGAGTGCTATCCTCTTTCCGATAAATTCGAGCTCTGCGTTGGTGTGCACCAGGATTTTCCACGACGCGTAATTGGGTTAGGCCGAGTAGTGAGGATGAATGTGTACGTGCGGTCTTCAAAGGGTCAATCTAGTTCGAGAATGTAATGTCGTGCCAAAATTGTATGTAAGTATACACATTGACAGCGGCGGTTGTATTATAAAAAGACAAGGCATGTAGTGGTGATTTTGGGTCCAAAGAGGACCTAAAGGTTAGAAAATGGAATCCGACTACGTGCACTGTTTGAGGGGCAGTGCCTGGAAGTCAGCAGGCCGCGGCGATCTCATTGGCCGAGCCTCATCCCCTCGTTCGCATTGACAAGCGTGAACATCGATTGATTTGTGCGATAACCGAATTGGCATCATCCAATGTTCCACAACTTTGGAGCGATCCTTGTATAGAAGAGCGTACGGCGAGCCGTTCGGTTGAATTATGTCATGGCATTAAGGTGGTAGACACTTGCCCAGTCGCATTGCCCACATAGATCGTTACATCGTAAGGAGTAAACGTTGTCATAACACCTTATGAATTCTAGAGCCGAAGAGACCGCGTTGTCATCGTGGCAATTGCGTGCGGGCTAGAGCCTATGGACATCCAGAAAAGTGTCCAGGAGATGTGAGGTTTATTGATAGGAGAGCCTGATGGACCCCTACCGATTGTGTCGGTGTAGCGACACATCTCGTCTAACAAAACGCCAATTGAATGCCTCGAATAGAAAAGCCCAGAGCCAGAGCCAACCTAGAATGGTCCGGGCAGGTAAGATCTCGCAATCCAGTTTGAAGGGTGTAATTGTAGATATATCCCTGGGAAAGGTTGCAAATATGAGAATAGAGGAAAAGAAGACCATTCCATCGTTATCATCCCACATTGAAATTGGTCAATGCCAATCATGATTTTCATTTCGGAGCGTGGGTCCAATGGCCATCTTCTGAACACCCGAGTTTCAGTTTGGGCTGCATTTATTGGCATGAGCCTTCTCGACGGAATAAACTTAGGCGGGTCGAAAGGACCGGCCTAATCTGCTGGATCAGGGAAGCCTTGAAAAGCGCCCATGAGGTTACGTTTTCTTCAACAGTGACAGCAGCCCAAGCCTTCTTAATGCATTCAGTTATTGCGCACGTAATTTGGATCGCTGTTGATTGCATTGCCGCTCATTACCACAAGGAAGTGTAGATCGCCGATCTACACTTTGATCTTTATCGCTTTTGTGATAGCGCGCAGAACACCATGCATGAGTCCGCCTATTCGAGAAGTGGCCCGGGATTTCCGATGCGAAGCATTCAAGATAACTATGGGAGTTGCAAAATCTGAGACTTTTCCCTCTGAGTTAAATGAAAAGCACTTAGTAAGACGCGCCAAGTATTTCAGGAGCCCATCAAGGTCCAGCCTCGCCGTTTGTGGGGATAATGGCAGAGGTTGCCTGCAATATGGCGGATCAAATATCACGTTCCCGCCGCTTCTAACAATTTTGCAACGTCGACAGCTAAGTATTTTCACTCCAAGACCTTTTCCACTTGCCCCGTTGATGTCGAAGCTGGCGTATAGATCGTGAAGAAGAAAGGACCCGAATTCAGCGTCACAAAACTTTATACGTCAGCCCCAAGTCCTCGAGTCGTATCAAATCGCAAAGCTAGACTGCAATCACTTCTCAGTTCGTCGCCGCCAACGGTGCTTTTATTACAGAACGTTTCCAAGCCCGGCAGCCAAAAAAGATGCGCCTAATTTCATCGAAAGAAATCACAACAGTCATGACTGGACCGGGTGGAGCAATCACGACGAGAGGCACACAATATAAGGCCAATAGCAACTTCTGCAAAAGAGAGAACGAACTGAAAACAGTGCGACACTTACCGAGCAATTGCTGTTTGACGATGACGAAACAAGGACCCTGGATGCGATCTTTGCCTACGGAGCGCTCTCAACATTTGACGCAAAAGCTCATTGCTGGAGCGACCATTATTGAAGTGCCCGCTGCCCCTATGTGGAATCCACCACGTCTTGATCAGCGACTTTGCGAATGTAGCCTGGCATTACGCGAAAGGCTCACACGTTCGGGGAGTCTTGTCGTTAGGTCGCGCAGAGACGGGAAGACTTGGCTCGAATATAACTTCGCATCCAGATACTCAAGGCGCAGAAAGGGTAGCCAAAGATAGTAGACTTTCAACAGGTTGTTAATTTGGCGGTCGATACATGATGGACGTACACGTGGTATTGATGCCCACCCATGGGATACATAGATTACTGTCAAACGTTAGGACATTCTGTCTTAAGCCAGAGACTTAGTGACACAGGGACCTCGGGAAGCCGTTTGATTGATATAGGAGGTCACCCATCAGTCTCAAGAAATTTTTGGCTGCCACTGATCCCCCCAAGGCTTCTCGTATGGGTTAGGTTTGCCAAATGTTTCTGAGCTCAAAAAAAGGCCCTTACAGTCACACCCTCGTGATCATTCCGGATGCATCTATGCCTTATACATAGATGCAAGGTTTTAGCTTGAATCTGTTTGACTTCTCACAGAAAGATGATTGGGAGTCACCTCGACTGGACCATTGATTGTCGGATACGATTCTCCTTCTTCGTCAGGACTTTATCCTTCGAACTTCCATTCTGCCCATTCCTTTATTTGTCGAAGTGAGAGAGCCTGTACTCCGGGTCTGAAACGAGATCACACTTTGATTGTCTCAAAGCTGAAGATGTAAAGCCATTCATTAACGAAGGGTCTTCTTGAGGCCTGCTAGTGTGTACAACACAGAGAACGCAGAAACAGATATATACATATTCATCAGTATGTCATTGTCAATCCAGAGACACATATTCAAATTTCCAATTCCACTTCCCGGGATTTTATGTCTGTACAATATTGTCTTCGTGCTGCTGGGAAGCTTCAGTTCCACGAGCACGTTATTCTTCTCCAAGAGAACGGTAGAACCTGAAGGGGCTCAGCTATCTGCGAAAGTCAAATAGCTAGGCTTATGGCCACAATCGGCCACGGTTTCCAATCTTTTTTAACGTCAGCCCTTCGACTCATCATCTGGTAAGAGTCCACAACTTACTTCAGGTACCCAGTAGTACCCTATCGCATACGGTCCAACCGTACTCATTCGACTCATATCCCAGGATACACCATCGCGATCACACTAATATTCTATATCGTTGGGGCACGGGTCATCGAACCATCGTCCCATGTGATATTGCACTTCACAGGAAGCACTAGGCCATCTGATCCCGGGATTCCAATATTGAAGATCTCTGCGGTACCGGCTTGAGGGATTGCACCATATTGGTCATTTATAACGGCAGAGATGGTTTTCCCCGTGATGAGGGTGACTTCACGGGGGTTGCTGTTGGGCTTGAAGTGATGCTTGCTGCATTTAGTAAAACCACAGCGGAACGCTGAATGGGGTTTGCAGGCGTGGCGAGAGATAGTGCAATACTTGTGGCGAGTAGGACGAGGAGGGCTGAAAATAACATGATTAAGTATTACGTCAATATACGCTAGATATGTTGAAAGTCGCGAGACGCTAAGGGTTGCAAAGTTGGACAGTACGATAGACCAAGGACATCTGAGATATGTAATGGTCGGGCAAGGCGAAGACTCCATTATTTGCTCCATCTTCTTGCAAACCTATTCACATACTTGGCTAATATCCGAACTGATACGGATGCTGTTTTGTAAAGCGTTTTGGGTCGCGTGGTGTCTAAGATAGTCCTCAGCCTCGAGCCTCGTTTTGGGTAATTGGCGCCTTTGAGTATCATGCGACCCGCCTAGTGCCGTAGTAAATCTTTAATGTTGTTTAGAATTACAGTCGCTTCAATGTTTCTCATGGGAGTTTGTGGTTTCGTGAGACCAAGACTGTGAATTCTCAAGTATCCAAAATCTTGCGAGAGACGTCATGTTACATCATTATTCCGAAGCTATAGCCCGACAAGGCAGAGCGCTAGTCGCTGAAACGGGCTGTAGAGACAAGTTTCGAGTGAGTTTCAAAGAGCAGTCCTTGGAGACATTTGGTCCCGATCTGACCATTGTCAATAAAGACACTGGGTGATGGGAAGTGTACAAGATTTTCAGCTTCATTCTGCCAAGATCTTAGCTCGAATTAGCGTCAGCCTAACGCTACGCCTGTTCAAGAGTTATGTAGCGCTATGTCAGATCACCTGTCCCACTTGAAGCGCTGATAGTTATAGACCGCGATTTTTTCAGAAAATTTTAGATGATCACGCAAAGCTATCTCTGCCCCTCCAACTCCTCTGCTACCCATCATTCATCGCTAGTCTACAACGCCACTGCTCCACGCCATCCCTCACTTCCAGCCCTCAGCTTACCGCTGACTCCTTTTGACTTCTCTTTCGGAGTGGAAATAAAATCTTGAAAAATTATACCCTGCCGCCAGTACCTCGTGTGTCTCTCGCCTGCCAAGCCAGTCCAATAGAAATCCTCCTCCTCTTGTTTTGATGTGCCATGCTCTCTCTTTACAAGCCTGATGAGCGTTGGGAATCGTCCGAAGTCCTTCGCTGGCTCTCTTTGGCTTTTATCTCTGAATTGTGGTAAGAATGCGATGTCGAGTATCCGGCGGCGAATCGCTCGTGCGCGTGTGCTTGGTGGAGCCAGTCTCCCAAGGGAGATCTATCCTTCTTTCGTGCTTGGTGTGCAAGTGCTTCGGTCGTTAGGCGACAAGGGCCGTAGGAATAGTTGTTAGCGTGCCTGTAGGTAAGATAATCTGTTAGCAAGTGTTGAGAATATGAACAAGTGATGGGAGACGAACGGCATGGTAACTTTCTTTTTTTTGGACCATTAATGATTTAAGCACGAAGAGGAATCGAATGTGGCGTCGGACGTGATGCGTTCTTAGGCTTCGAGTGGTAGATTAGTAGCGAGGTTTTCAGTTTGAGAGTCTTTGGAGGACGTCTGGATCTGATGGGCAATTTGAGAAAGAGAGGATTGAGTACAAGGAACGAATGATTCATAGGTGTGAAAAGATACCATTCATCTCCGAGAGCAGTCCTCTGGTGACTCAAGAAAAGCAGTCCTCCCAGAAGTCCTCCTGCTCAGCCTCCCAAATCTAGATTTGCACCCGTTAAACTCATGAGTAATGCATTCCGATATTTATTTTTTGTGCAAAGATGTCTGGAAGGAATAAGACCCCTGATAATGCAATTTGCGCATGTTTAGCTACCGACTTCACCACCATTCCCATCCTATTAATGCAATCTATGTAGAAAGCGAGACTGGATCATGGCACTAAGGCCGCCAACCTCCATTGATGAGGTCTTTACAAAGTTTTTCACCAGGGTGTGTCGTTTAACGTGCGGGTGATAAACTCAGAATCAGATAAACACACGACAGCGTATCTACCAGACCAAAACTCCAAGAAATCCAACTGTATCTAACCTCGAGCGTTTCTCGTCAATATGCCGTAGATGGTTGCATGAGACTGAACTACTCATCTCTAAGCCTAGACTCTCTCAAAGTAGGTCTTTAAGACATTGTCGACCGGTCCATGTGGGTTATTCTTTCGCTGGTAATCCTTCTTCGAAAGCATACTAACGTTGTGCTTATCTCTAAGATGCCTCTTCGCGTTATCTTTGCGCTCGATGGGCTTTGCATTGTTACACTCGTCAAATCGACATCTGAACTTTCGATTGTCTTGATGCTTGGGGTGTTTGTAGAGCTTGTGTCGTCGTAGGCTATTTTTCTGTGACGAAAGCGACCCGTCCCAGCCTTCATGGGAGCAGTACGGACACATGGGCCTTTCGTCGATGGCGAGAGGAAGTGTGGTGGTGGAAGATTTGGTGACTTTCGACCAATCAGATAGCCGTGTGTCTCGTGATCTCGCAGTGGAAGAGACCTCTGAGGGTGTGCCAAGATGGTATTGGTTTGCCGTAGCAGGGTAGGCTGCGCCTTGAAGCGGACCGAACCGAAGAGGAAGTGTAGCGTCGGTGGGTCCAGACACGGTGAAATTTATACGTCTCGAGGAAGAGGGTGACCTGGACGGCGAGGTTTGTGGGGTCACAATTGAGACCCGTGCCGGGACACTGTTGGCTAATGGGCCCGGTGTAGGAGGGGGCGTCGCTCGTTCAGCATTAGCGATGATATTTTCGAATCCTCTGCGTCGTGCTGATGCATGGAAGGCGTCATTGCCTCCAAGAGCTGTATCAGGCGCATGCTGATTCGGTCTTCTCTCTGATTTGAATTGGGCGCCGACTGTCGGGCGGGTCTCCACAGCCACTCTGTAAGCTTGACGCCGGCGTTTCGCAGGTCTATCGTTAGACGAACGTGAAGACGAATGCGAATGGTGTGTATTACTGTTCCCATGTTGGACATCCTCTTCATCGGGATTGTCTACTGGAGAAGACTGGTACGGGAAGCTTTCGCTCCTACCGTCCTGGCCTGTCTGAATTCCAGAAACAGGGAAACCGTGGCTCGCAAAGTTGTCGGCAGCTGTGGCCTCCACATGTTGCGGAGTCTCATCATCAGGGAAATCTGACTCCGAATTGCTGTCCGCCCCACACCTCGCATAAAAGCCAGCTTCATCGAAGAAGGAGTACATCGTAGGCTCTTCACTTGTCAGCGCGTCTTGATGCTGCATCTCTGGGAATTCGGCGTAGAAAGCATAGTGGTTTGCAGGATCGTTGTACGAATCAAACACCGTACTAGTATGATCTTAGTGACAGTCCAGTAATCCATGACCCTGATCGCTTACGTATACTGCGTCCCATCCATGAAGGCCCCATTGTCGTCGTCGCCGTTCATAGCGTTGCCCGTCAGTGGAGACACCCAGTTGAAGTTCTTCGCCTGCACAGGAGAAGATGATATGATATATATATGTGGAGAGCTATAAGGTCTGTCGAGCCACACGAGCCACTGGGCAGTAAGAAAAAAGCAGCAAGTGCACGCCGTAAGTACTAGGCCATGGGATGATGAATCGTGAAGTTGACGATCCTGATTACTTTGAGGGCGAGAGCTTCCAGCTGTTCATGACAATAATACGGGAGGTATAGTGTGCGAATTCTCGAAATTTGAACAAGGCCTTGACGGTGGATTGTCCAGTAATCTGAGCTTCTTTTCCCCAAGCTTATCTTTGTCACTGTGGTACTGACAGCATAGAGGATGCGTACAATTCGTAGTAGCTTGGGAGGACTGTTCACTAGTGGATCGTCAGGGCGCACAACCCATTGGCCGGTCGAAAGAATAATCGTGGCTGTGCGGAAGTCAGCAGACAGCGCAATTGGCTGTTGTCAGTCTTCGGTGGCCGACGGGTAAAACGGGTCTTCGTTGTTGTGAAGAATCCGAAGCCTGCGCCACCCCTTGGGTCATGCTTCAGGGACGGTTTCCCTCCAAGCGCAACCGCTTGTAGAAGTGTCCAACCGGAGCGATTGTAGCAGCCTATGCCAGTCCCAGATATGTGGTGTGGTCCCATAGCTTGTATGAAGATCCCCTCAAATACACTCTTTCCCGACTGTCATCTTAAGCAACAGCAAATTGTAACCAGCGTCCCAGGTAGCCAAGCATGAAGGATCGTGAGTATTCGTACCAACGGGACTGAATACAGGGTATCTGTGGCGTTCCAAGCGGCTTTCAGGGAGAGAAGTATTAGCTCATCGGCTGAGGAGTCTGGGAAGCTTTGACACTTACTCAAACATGAACAAGAAATAGGTGGGTAGCTTAAGTCGAGGTAGACGGTAGATCAAGCATCACAAACGTCAACTCAATCCTGGTATGACTCTCCATGTTCAAAGGTTCCGAGAAGGCCCGCAAGAACAGAACTCAAATTTGGACGCAACGCGTGAGGAGCATCTGCTTCTAATCCTGCGATCAATCCGGAAGGCAGAGCATGGCATTCAGCCTCGGGCAGGGTTCCATAAGGTACTCTTGCAATGCATCGACCTCGCAAGCCTTCAAACCCCGTCTCAGGAAGGCCATCGTAAGCTGTTCCGGTCACTCAAGAATTTGCGGTGTTGCCTCAGGCGTTCTGGTGGAGGCAGCGCCGTTGTAATGCGGCAGTAACTCAGGTGCGGGTGTGCTGAAGTACTTAAGGGGTTCCGGGGGCTTTCGTGATCGAAGATCAGCCCTAATGTGCCTTAACGCAGACTTCCCCTAAGCCATGCAGATAGCACTAGTTGCCTGCAGAAATTCCGTTCCCCACGGTTTATGCACATCATAAAGACAGAATCGTCATGCAGATAGGTCGGCTTCATGCAAGACTTCGTAACCAGATTGTAACGACACCCCCTCATAAGCCGATACTTAATAGTGCACATGTTGATGACCTTTATCGTTAAGTCCACCGTTGCTGTCTCCGCTCTCGAGAAAATCCAAAATCTCATTCAACGCACTACTCCACCGCAGAGCGCAAGCTCATTGCTTCACAAACTAGACCAGATTGTGTGGAACGTCAAGTATTAACCTGTTGTCAATGGTGATGTTTTGACTACAAATAGAGAACGAAAATTCACGCTGCAACAGCGGCTGATCTTGCTTCATCATGTTGAGTATCATTCTGCGCTTTGCTCTGCTCTTCAAGTATAGTTTCATCACAGCTCGCAAAATCATAAAGGACTCTTAGTCTTGAGAGAGCACTTTCTCGAAGCATAGTCACAATCTCTTCAAGATGTGTAGCACGTCATGCTCTGGTGCTGATCATTAGGAGTTTTGCTTCGCAAAATCGAGCTAGAGCCCCTTGCTGTTGCTGGCTATCTGGTCGTATTGAACGACCACGATGTTACAGGAAACGAAAGCTGAGCTCTGAGTTCCATGTGCAATAAAGAAGAACGAAATTGTAGAAGTGAGATGCGATGTTTTATTAGACGATACAAAAGTCAATACGGCTTTAAATTACGCCTATAAGTGATGGCTCAAACTCTACTCATACCACGGGGGAACACGATGGACCGTGTCCAATTTCGTAACAATAATAAGCTGCAGTTCATTGGTTGGCTGGGAGCTTATACACCCAGTTTATGGTTGATCTCTTCTTAGAAGAATTCCAGAGCCTGGGAGAAACGATGAATGCATGGCACACTATTGCACAGTGCGGGGATAGCGATCAAAATCAGGAATGCAGGCGTCAAGAGTTTCCGAGAACTCGATAGCCAAGCACACAGCCTTGATAGACCATCATCGACCGGAAAGAATGCAGGCGGTTTTCAAGGACCATGGAGACTTGGGTGTCCACCACTGCAGGATGTACCCCAGAGGATGAAGGCATTCGCCCCAGGATGGTATCAACAAACTCCAGAAGTACAGTCCATTGTGCTTCTTGAAGCGGTGCGGTACCGTCACATTGATTTCGAGTACTAGATATAGCGCCACTCCCATGGTAGCTGTGGCCATTCCAAATATGGCCCGCGGCATTGGAGGGGGGGTGCCCGCGTGAAGGACATACTTCCAAGAAGAAGTTTGCACCATGATTTGGTCAAGAGAGTATAGACCCAGAGGCTCGTCCGCAAGACAAGGAGTGAGGGACGCCCGTGAACCACGAGGGGGAAAAGAATGATATATACATCCTTCAACGTAGCACAACTCCGTCTCAACTGCCCATCACAATATTAGATGAAACACCATCCCTGTCCCTAGTATACATGGTGTGCGTTCATGCAGGTACTCTGCAGGCGTGCCGTGTCGGCAATCCATAGAGCATAGGCGCCTCCACAGTATTTGCACTTACCACTCACATACTACACTCCGAATTGTGTGAGGGTTGACCGAGCTTATCGGTACCCCGTGGAATACCAACATAATGAACCACCTCCACCGTGGTAGGAGTTCACACTTCGGGTAAAATAGCAGTACAGATCACACTTTTGATAACGCAATTCTCAGCCCATGCAGGGCTCGATCCCCGAGCGCTCTTGCATTGAAGGATCATTTGTGGACAAGCTCCAGTATAGAGTGAACCAACGTTATGTTGAGATCATCATTGATAGGTGAAAAGTAACAGTAATTTTTCGGCGTATTGGTAATATGATATTAGCGCTGTATTGAACCGATCAGGCTTGGCATTCATTAGAAAGCGCCATGGAGTGCAACCACCAGACTCTGTACGATGGAGTCATTGCTCCCAGACGAGATACTGACCTCATTAAGTGATCGAATCCAATGCAGAGAGCTCCAAATACGCCAGCTCGTCGGTCTACTAGATGTGCGTTTCCGCCCCCATCGAGCTCTCAGCCCCTGACTGATCAATCAGCAGCCCAGCTTTCCAAGTCCCTCTAACCTTGTCATTCACGGGGCTGAAGCTACAGGCAAGAGCTTGGTCGTTGAGACTATTCTAGAAGAGTTTAGGACCCCATCAGTCATCATTCGATCGCAAGAATGTGTTACTGCGCGGCACTTGCTAGAGCGAACGACAGCTGCTACGAGAGAAGAATTATCGAGACAGTGTGATGATAAACGCGTCGATGCTGGCGACGGAAGATGTGACAGCATCAGTGCTTTTGTGGTAGAGCTGCAGAGTCTCCTTGAGGGAAGAGGGAAGTTCATCCTTGCCTTTGATGGCATCGACGGCCAGCGAGAGGCGGCGACAACATTGCTACCTGCCATTGCACGCCTAGGAGAAATTGTGCGACTGCTTCTCTTCTACGCAAAGACTAGACGCTGACTCGCTCCAGATCCCAAACCTGGCCTCCATCCTCATTCTCACGAGCCCCCGCCCATATCTGCTCCACCACTCCGGGATCCCACATATCCATTTTCCACCTTACACACGCGCTGAGACTCTTTCGATCCTCTCTAAAACCGCCCCCTCCATCTATGACAGCCTGCCTTCCGCCCAGGCAGGTGACCCAAAAGTCATCGCTAACAAGGAAGACTCCCAATGGCTGTGGACCCGCTTCATAGCCGCAGTCTGGGATTCTCTGGGTCAAAGCGCTGCTCGCGACATTGTCAGCTTTCGCGATATATGCTTACGGCTATGGAGACCTTTCATACAGCCTATATTAGACGGACACTACGGAGCACGGGAGTCTTCCAAGTTGATGGTCAGGAACAAAGGGCTTTTTCAAAGTGAATCTGCGCTGGCTGATAGCATTGTGCCTATTACACCCTTGGCGCCGAACGCCAATGCAAAGAAGAGTAAGTCGTGCCCTCCATAGCAACAAGGGATGCCACTACTAACTTGATGCGCCTTCAGTGACCGCCCATACACTTCCCTATTACCCCTCCTATCTCCTCATTGCCGCCCACCTCGCCTCCCATAACCATCCCAAACACGATATTACTCTCTTCTCTAAGAGTTCCCTCTCCAAGCGTCGAAAGCGCGGTGGCGGGACAGCGCTTACACCTCAACGCGCCTCCAAATACCGGAAGATCTCCGGAAAGCTCCTCGGCCCCCAACTTTACCCTCTTGAGCGGCTATTTGCTATATTCCATGCTATACTACCGCATACGTTTGCTGGTGGAGGGGCGGATACAATGTGCCAGCTGGCCTCGCTGGCAAGCTTGAGGCTGGTGGTGAAGAGTAGTGGTGCTGGGGATACACTGGAGGGAGGATCAAAATGGAGGGTTAACGTGGGCTGGGACTTTGTGAGGGGTGTAGCAAGACGAGTGAAGTTTGATGCTGAAAGCTATCTAATTGAGTAGGGAAGAAGCTCGAAGATGGCCGTGTCCGTACAATGGCACCAACCCACCTCACCTTGTTGCCCACGATCCGGAGGATACCACCATGGAAATTGGCTACAGAATCATTTGAACGTCCGAATCAATTGGACGTCCAAGCCGATTACAATGGCTGCCGTCCACCCATTACTCTTCTGTACACGGGGTGCGGAAGACGCTCATGAAGCACATGCCACGAAAACCCAAGAAGAACAGGCAGCCTGCGCTCCAACAGAGCTCGAAAATCGTCGATTTGCTGCTACTATTTGTTGCGCATGGCTTTCAACCTCATCTGTTCAACCGAGCAAGTGTCGACAGCATGATTCGTTCTACCTGAGTAAGCCCCAGAATCTATGTGCATAACAACCCACCTTATCATTGACAGTAGATCCTAGATCTAGCAATGCTTAAGGGACACTCCCATTGCATGGGATTGGGCACCAAATACTAGTAGGTCTAAATTCATAATGCTTTGCTTGCGAATCCGGCTGACCTGCATCAGTGCGAGGCTCAGCCACCAAACACATGGTCCAAGCTCCAATGCGCATTCAGTATTCATACGCCATAAGCCTAACTACGCCGCTTATGAAGGATGACAGCTGCGTCATTGAACCCCTCGTGGATTCGGTAGTCTCTAAACAGTGCCGCTATGCTCATTTCAGCAGGCCTAAATCCTTTTGGACCAACCACGTGCTTTGTTTCATGTACGATCCACCCATCAGCGGCATCATCGTGTGTTGGTGCTTTACCCTTCTGGGAATGGTTCTAGATTGGGGCCTTGCATGGTGGGCGAGATGTGGCACACAACTCGAAGCTGATGTCTGTGCCATACCACAGCGGTGTGCCATACTAATACTCGGTCGTAGATTACTAGCTGGTGATTTCTCCCTGCCCAAGGTTCCTTTGAAACCTCTCGTCTACTCCCATTTCTTCCAGCCACTTTTGTTTCGTGCCCAGTCTTTTTAGCAAAGTGGAGACAGGACTCGGACTTTTTAAGACGCTAGCGTTGCGATAAGACGTTATTCACAGCTTTGCAACAACTCCGCACTGAAGATTCTACCCTTAGCACTCGACTATCTGGTACAAACTCTTATCCCACCCCAGCCACCAATTGGTCCGCTTTTCAAAGTCTCCCACAGACACGGGCCCAGGGATTATCATAGCACCAAGTTTCTCATTAAACTCGTTCGCCAATCCGCACCTTTCTCAAGCCACCATGTCATCCGCAGGGCCTCCTACAGGACCTCCACCTCCAGGCTCTCCAGCTACAGGCCCTCCAATGCCACCTCCCCCAGCTGACGGGGACCGCAATCGCGGCGCCAGCCTGATCTGGATGCAGACGATCCTCACAGCTGTTGCCACGGCTCTAGTTCTAACCCGGCTTTATGTGCGCTCCCTGATTGTCCGCAAACTCGGTCTCGATGACCTCTTTATTGTCCTCGGCCTGATCCTCTCAATCGTAACACTAGCTCTTGATGGGGTCCAAGTCCACTATGGCCTTGGTAGGCACGAGTACTACCTGATGTTCAGTCCGGAGTTGATGGAGGAGCTATCATTAGCTATCAAGTATGGCTATATAACACAGATGTTACTTATTCTGTCGACAATGTTTACGAGGGTCTCAATCTGCTTCTTCTTACTGAAGATCTTCGGATCGAGGAAGGTGTGGAAGTACGGACTTTATGCTATTATGGCATTTGCTGTCACGACCAACATTGCATCTGCCGTTACGGTGCCCACTCAATGCAAGCCGTTGGCAAAGCTTTGGAATCCGATGCTTCCAGGAGCATGTTGGAGTATTAGCACGCAAATCGCAGTGGGGGATTTTCAGGGCGGTGTGTATCTCCCTTATGACAGCCTACCACTAAAGTTGGACCGCAGCTGATGATCTTCGATGCACCAGCTGTCGCAGTCTTCTGCGATTGGGTACTGGCGCTCCTACCCATTGCCTTCCTGTGGGATATCCAGATGAAACTCAAATTTAAGATCAGCATTTGTGTCTTGATGGGTCTCGGGGTTTTGTAGGCCCACCACATTCAGCTTTGAGTCAGCATACCTGACAGTCCAATCTAGCACGGGCGTCTGTGCCCTCATCCGGACCCTCCTATTCAGATCCTTCGACCCCTCAGACGTCTCTTGGAACCTCATTCCCCAGATCGTGTGGTCGGTGTAAGTATATTCTCCACTCCTCTCGCTACCTCCCCTGGAACGTCTGACTTATCCTTTCACAGCGCCGAAGAAAACATCGGCATCATCGCCGCCTGCATCCCAGCTCTGAAGCCGCTCTTCAAGAAAGACCTGCACTTCCCATGGTCCAAGAATTGGAGCTACCCCTGGTCGAAGGGCTATGATGGCGGAGGGTACAGGGCGAATAGTGATAGCGAACAGCAGCTTAGGCCCTTGCCGGCCCAGAAGAAGGGGTTGTATTATCCGAATGTGGGTGTGGTGGAGGGGAATGGGAGGCATGTTGTTGAGGTAAAGCCGCCCGGGGGGAAGGTGGGCGAGGAAGGGCTAGTGTGAGATTAAGAGTGGGGAGAAGGGAGAAGGGAGGGATGATGTGAGTTGCTTGCATAAAAATGGTGTGATGCGGGTACGATTATCTATCTGGCTCGATGCTTGCAGAAGAGATAGATAATGCTTCAATTGAATAGATGTACAGCAAGACTCGCATGAGAGACAACAAATGTACCTGTTTCATTCGGAGGGGTGACATCCTTGCAGTCAGCTGACCAATCTTTTCCGCGTTGTTAAGATGCGACGTGATTGCCCACTTGCTTCATTCTTGTGTAAAGAGCGCGGAGCAGAATCTTTGGGAGTGGATCGAGGAATGCATTTGCCCTGTCTTGTGAGGTGATCCAGACAGGCATGGCTCCTGAGATCGTGTGATTTTAATGGTCTTGATTGATGGTTTTTAGGATCTTCTGAGGCTTTGCAGAGATCAATTGTGATGGCGTTTCGGTTGTGTGAGATTATTCAGTCGAAGAACGTTGACTCCCTGAGCAAGAAAGCTTGGCTGCGTTATTTTAGCTGCGAGAGTCAGCAGCTTGCGAGAGGTCCCCTTTTCCGAAATCGCGTTGGACAGAATGTCATCGTCCTCGCGAAAAAAATACATAGAAACGCCACTGTCATCTAAATGGGAGGCTTGTTGTACTTCTTTTAGCCCTCGACATTAACATTGTCTCGGGGATCATGGAGGGTGGGAGCGTGACTTATGGGAGGAAGGAGAGCAGGAGGGTGGAGATGGGATTTGTGAATAAGTAACTCCTGGAAATAAGCTGAATACAACTCCGCTGTGTCGTGTTTCTTAGAACACAATTTCTCTAGCCAGTCTTTGATACTCATCGAAGTATCTCTCCATCCTCCGTCCTTGCTATAGGCCCGTCCTCGCTACTTTCCTACTCGTACTTAGGACCTACTAAACCGAAAAGCCTAAACCGGCCCGGGGAGGCAGTATCCACAGCTTTCCAAACCTCGTCATGCAGGGACCGAACATGGATTCCAGGCCGAAATGGTGGCCCATCGAACCAGGACTGCGTATATGAGCTATCTAGTAGCGAATTAGTACATGAAGACATTCAAAGTGGAAGAATATAACTGTACAATACGTTTTCGGATCTTCCGGGTTGAAATCGTCCATCTGACGTTCTATCCACCACTGCAAATACCACTGGGATTTCAAGGGCGTACGGTTTTCCTTGGCAACACTCTTTGTCGTGCCATCAATCCCTCCATCGTCAGCAGATCCTGCCTCAGCAGATGGCGGAATAACCACTAGTCTGACGGTGTTGCGATTCTCGCCCAGCTCGACGTAGTGTTGGTCCTAGCTAGTGTCAATAGGGAGAGTTGTGACGAGAGAAAGTACATACCACAAGCTTGTAAATTGCATCTCTCCAAATTGTGTCGTTGTAGAACTTGATTGTGGGCACGTCGAGACGCCTCATCTGTGCAAACATATCGGAGAGGACTCCTTGCTTCCAGTCTTTCTCATTTGCATCTGGCACCTGTGGGGTACTCAGACTACCCTCGCTGAGTGTTGACTTGGCCATTTTCTCCTTCAGTGCAGTTGCCGTTCTGTCAGTTGTGGTCCCAGCCATCTCTTTAGACTTCGATGTGTGGATTGGATTACTTTGCCTCAATTCTCGAGTAAGAAAGGAGGCGACTAAGGGTTTGCTGGACGGTTGCACTGTGGCGCTTTGGGCTTGGTGGTGTGAAAAGCTTACCACAAGAAGAAAGAATTGATGTAGCAAAGAGATTAGAATGCTGTGTTCTGGAGCAGAATATTTTCAAGAGAACAAGAATCTTTTATAGAAAATCTTTGAGGAATCATATGTGCGTTGACTCACGACAAGCTAATATAGTCATGTTGCACGCTGCTAAGTATAGAGAGACCAAAAAAGATTGTAAAACTTGTAAATTCATCGCACTGAGTTGCATGAGTCAGAACGTTGTACTCTACATGAGTCAAAAAGCGTGATTCGTGATGGACGGTCGGCTTTGTGTGACTGTTTCAAGGATTAGAAGGAAGCAGGACAAGTCGAACATGCTTCCTTGCCATTTTCAAAATGTCGTATCCCTGCAACACACATAATGACTGCTCAATCACAAGGCAGAGGCTCTGTACCTGGAATTTGAGATCCAGTACATGTAGCGATATAACAACGGCTAAATCAGCAAACCGCACCACGGACAAAGCTAATGTGCAAATGCCGCCGCAAAAATATAAGCGAGTGTGTACTAAGCCAGGAGTGATACGCATGGGAAGAAAAGCCGTAGGAGGCTCCGTTCGATCAGTCCAGCTAATCCCCACCACCCGTTCCCGCACTCCCACCTCACCACCCCTTCGGCAGCACATCAAACATCGCACACCTAACCGCACACTCCTGGTCATACGCCTCGTAGTAACGCCTCGAGCTCTCATCCTTCCCTACATGACGAATGCAATCATCAGTCCCCAGAAGCTGATTGTCTGATGAGGAAGCTTACTTACATCCAACCTCGTGAATTCGATCTGAAAACCGGATGAATTCTTTGAAGATGGGTGATGCACTTGCAATGCCTGCAATGGGTTGGTGGAGGAGGATTGCTGCACCGATACGTGAGTCACTAAGTAGGTTGCAAATCATAGTCGAGAAGATGGAGAGAGGGGAGGGGGGACCTGTTGGTATTGGAATGGACATGACGTAATTTTTCTTGTTGTGTGGAAATATGGATGTAGCCTGAGATAGAATAGGCACTAGGTCATTAAAAAGAATGAGGACGTTGCACCAAGTGGAGAGATTAAGCAGTATTGGGTGTCATTTTGGAGAGGTCAGGCATCAAGCTGTTCGGTGTCAAGGAGATGACTGCGACAAGTAGTAAAGTATAGTAGCCGAGACAGCTGCTGAAAGAGAATGATCGAAGACAAAGCACCATCGGGTTTCAGAGCCAGAGGATGACTGGACCGTTGATAAGGCGGGGGTTCGAAGCAGCTTCACAAGCAAAGAGTCATGGTGTCTTTCATGGGAAGTGCATAGCCACATAGCAGGATCGAAGCTCTTGTTGAATATTAGTCATGTTGGTCATATTCCTGCCTAGTTTGAATATGAGCAGTAGCTCCCCAATCCTCACCCAACCTACTTTCCCGCTGCCATTTTTTCTTTCACCACCACCACCTGCTCAGGTGCCCAAATTGTCTGCCCAGGCGCCCAATCATCAACCCCTTTCCAAATCGTCCACAAATACGAATCCGGTATATCGACAGTCTTCCCACACTTCTCTGTGGTACCAATCCACCCATCAGCATCCCATTTTCATACTCTTGAACAATGGATTGCGACTCACTTTGATTGCCCCCCTCGACAAACATGGCAGTGAGTTCCAACCTCCAATCTGTCAACTTCCCTCCTACGTAGATCACGCCTCGCCATTTCCCCTTTTCTACAATCTTTGGTGGCAGTACCTTAACAGACAAGCTGTCGCGAGCGTCGCCGAGTACGGTGCATCGGTTGTTCTGTGTTGGGGATATATCGAATGAGCAAACTTTGATGGAAGGTAAGAAGCCCTCTCGTTATTCACGAAATCCTTGCCAAAGGGAACCAAAGAAGCCCACTCACCAACTCCCGTGAAACCCACCCCCCAATCGCCAACCTCGGATCTAGTAGCGGTCCCACCAAAGGATGCACAAGCCCTAGCCGACGCAGTTGCGCGGAGACGTCGGCATAGTATGCAAACTGCCAGAAAGCCGGCGAGGGCAAGCGGGACACATCTAGAACTAGGGGTGCTGGCTGTGGCTCTGGCTCTGGCTCTGGCTCTCGCTGGAAATTTGCAGCATTCGCTACGACCGGTGGAGGTGTTTGCAGCGGGCTGGTAAGCGCAAGAATGGTGTAGCTTGGGACATGGTCGTGTGGCTCTGGATGGGAATTTGCGGCATTGGCTGTGGCCGGTCGAGGTACCTGCGGCGGGTTGGTAGGTCCAGGGATGGGAGCGTTTGCGTTTGAAAACATAGGAGCGATGGGAGCCCTCGCGTAGCGTTGGATAGACTGTTGGAGGGAATTGCTTGCTGTGGGGGGTTCGGGAAACATATCTGAAGAGCTGTGGTCGGTAGTGTACATTGGGGTGGGTAACGGTTGTATCTGAGCGTCTGGGAGATATGAATATGGATTTGGATTCGGTTTGAGGACCGGTGGTGCAGTATAGCTCATTGCGCAGGGGCTAGCCGTGGCACATGGCGATCTCATTTGCATAAGCGAGCTGGCTCGGGCTTTTATGCTTGGGTCATGAGGTTGTGAGTGCGCTGTCTCGACGTCGGCTGTGGAGTATGATTGCGGGTCCTCGATTGATGGTATTGGGTCGTCCATGCCTGGGTCGTCCATGCCTTTGGTATTCCATGCCTGTGGTAGATGACTGATCATTGGGCGGGCGTTTTGAACGAAAGACTGTGGATATAGTGCAATAGTCGTGGTAATATATTGAAAGGAGAGAATCAGCTCGTGAGCAGACGAAAGACTGCGAGTATAGTGCGATAGTAGTGATAATGTATTAGCTCGTGAGCAGACGAAAGACTTTGAATAAAGTGCAATAGTCGAGATATTATATTGGAAGGAGAAGATTCAGCTCGTGAGATGAGCCCTCTAGCCTTTTCATCGCGCTTTCCGAATTTCACTTATACCTCGAGTACGTATACTTTCACGGGATCTACCCTTATCTGACACTCACATCAATTTCCTTCAATGAAATTTGCGAGCAGGAATGACCTTCTTACCCTTCTTCAGCCCACGAAACAGTTCCTTTCACCCACATCCGTCATCTATGATAGGCAACACCAATTCCGAAGTACTTCCAGTGACACGGCGAGCACAGTCTATATCAATATGTCCATTCCTCTACATAGATCAATATACACACAGACAGTCGCAATGCAGAAACGACCGTAATCTTTACCCTCTAGAAAATTCACACAAATGCAGCAAGCAGAAAGGATATCGCTAGCATACACAGCAATGCACACACGCTTAATGCAAACGAATGGGAGTATATCAACTCGCGATTTTCAGTCATTCCAAGTCTCCCGACATTCATCGTACAAATGCATATCGTCTCAGTATATTTCCGCGGACCGCCCGACTAGTATCGGGTCTCGCGTCTCCTCAACGAGGCCTTTAAGCACCAACAGCCTGCGCCTTCATTTGCTCTGGCTTGCCGATGATCTCGTATGGAGCTCGCTGAATGATACCGCCGGTCTTGGGCAGCTGGGTCCCCACCCCCATGAGGTATGTGTCAACGTCGCGAGCGGCTTGACGACCTTCATTGATGCCCCTGGGAGAACGTTAGCAATGTATCACGAGATTCTATAAAAAAGGGTGAGCTTACCAGACAATCAATGATTGACCACGGCGGCAATCACCAGCCGCAAAGACACCTCCCAGATTGGTGTTGTACTGACCAGGCGGCGTCTTGATGTTCTTCCTCGCATCTTTCTCAATCTCAGTACCTAGCAAGCGATCCTCAGGTCCGAGGAAACCCATGGATAGAAGCACAAGCTGAGCGGGAAAGAATTGCTCGCTTCCCTCGATGGTCTTCATGTCCCAACCACCGCTGACACTCTTCGTCCATTCGACGCGGTGAATGTTGATGCCGGAGACATGTCCCCCATCATCGCCAACGAACTCCTTGGACATGACGCAGTACTCGCGAGGATCCTTGCCCATGTGAGTCTTCACCTCTGTGTGACCGTAGTCGACACGGTAGATACGTGGCCATTGCGGCCAAGGATTATCGCGAGCACGCTCAGGGGGTGGTTGGGGAAGCAATTCGAAGTTCGTAACGGACTTGGCTCCGTGGCGGACTGAAGTACCGATGCAGTCATTTCCAGTGTCACCACCGCCAATGACGATGACATCTTTACCCTTAGCGGAAATATATTCGCCATCGGAAAGTTCGGAATCGAGCAGGGACTTGGTGTTTCGGTGGAGGAATTGCATGGCGAAGTGAATACCTTCAAGCTCTCTGTTAGGGATCTTAAGATCACGGGCCACAGTAGCACCGGTACTAATGACCACGGCGTTGTTCTCTTCACGCAGAGATTGAAGACTGACCTCGCTGTCTGGGCCTACGGAGCATCCAGTGACGAACTTGACGCCTTCTTCGGCCATGAAGTCGACACGCCGTTGAACAATGGTCTTGTCAAGCTTCATGTTGGGAATGCCGTACATGAGGAGACCACCAATGCGGTCAGAGCGCTCATAAACTGTGACGGAGTGGCCAGCTCGGTTGAGCTGGTCTGCGGCTGCCAGACCAGAGGGACCAGAACCAATGACGGCAACTGTCTTGCCGGTGCGATGAGTAGGTGGGTTGGGTACCATCCAGCCCATATCGAAGCCGCGGTCGATGATGGCACACTCGATGGACTTGATACCGACGGGGTCTTCATTGATGCCAAGCACGCAAGCACCCTCGCAAGGAGCAGGGCAGACACGGCCAGTAAATTCTGGGAAGTTGTTCGTCATCAGCAGGCGGTTAAGAGCATCTTGCCATTGATTCTGGAAGACGAGCTCGTTCCACTTGGGAATGATGTTGGAGATTGGGCAACCAGTGTCAGACTGGCAGAAGGGAACGCCGCAGTCCATGCATCGAGCTGCTTGATACTTGAGGCCATCCTCATCAAGACGAGTGGAGAGCTCCTTCCAGTCACGGGTCCTAGTCTCAGGCTTGCGGTACTTCTCGGATCGTCGCTGGTACTTCATGAAACCCTTGGTCTTGTCGAGAACCAATGCGGAGCGCTTCTTCTCCGCTTTGTTGTCTCCCACGCTCTCTTCGATGTCAAGCATGTCCTTCTTCTTCTGCTGAGCTTCTTTCTCATGCATCTGCTTCCTCGACTCCTCATGATTAGAGCGTACAGCATTGCCTGGCAAGATTGGGAGTGGGTACTCTGCCTTCTTTGCAGCCTCTGCTTTGGCGGCCTCCTCAGCCATGACTCGCTTGTAATCTGTAGGAAGTACCTTGACAAACCTCGGCAGAGCACGGTTGAAGTCCAGCAGGACCCGAGCAGCCAGTTCAGAGCCCGTATAGTGATGATGATCCTCGACCAAGCCCCGAACGAAGGCAATCTCGGATGGATCTTCTACGCCAGAGATCTCCACCATCTCGGTGTTGACCTTTGATTCGAAGTCCTGGTTCATGTCGAGGACGTACGCGATACCGCCAGACATACCGGCAGCAAAGTTTCGTCCCGTGCCGCCCAAGATGAGGACGCGTCCACCAGTCATATACTCGCAGCCGTGGTCACCCACGCCCTCTACAACAGCTGTGGCGCCTGAGTTGCGAACAGCAAATCGTTCAGCGGCGACACCACGGAAGTAGCAAGTTCCACCCGTAGCGCCGTACAGGCAGACATTGCCAATGAGTACGTTTTCCTCAGCCTTGAAGACTGCAGATCGAGGTGGATAGACAATGAGGCGGCCTCCAGAGAGACCTTTGCCAACGTAGTCGTTGCAGTCGCCCTCAAGCTCGAGGGTTACACCGCTGGCAAGGAAGGCACCGAACGATTGGCCAGCAGAGCCCTTGATGTTTGCGTGGATTGTATCTTGAGGGAGACCTGCCTCGCCGTACCTCCTGCTGATCTGGTAAGAGAGGGTAGCACCAAGTGCTCGATCAGTATTCACAATGTCGCACTCGATGCGGCACGGTCGTCCCTTCTCTAGCGCCAGCTCAGACTCAGCGATGAGCTTATTGTCGAGTCTGACATGCAATTTATGATCTTGCTTTCGGACATTATAAGTAGCAACACCAGGTCGAAGTTGGTGAGCAGGCGTAAGGATCAAGCCGAAGTCCAAATTCTCAGTCTTCGGTGTACGCAGGTCTTCACGCATTTTGAGAGCTTCGACATGACCAACCATCTCGTTGACATTACGGAAGCCAAGCTTGGCCATGATGGCTCGGAGCTCGTTGGAGATGTAGTAAAAGAAGTTGATGACATGCTCGGGCGTGCCCTGGAACTTCGCACGTAGCTTAGGGTCCTGAGATGCAATGCCCACAGGGCAGGTGTTTAAATGGCACTAATCAGAATCTCCAATCAGCGATCATTTCTTTGTGTATGCGTATAGAATTTGAAAGTCCCGGAACATGGCGATAACAAAAAAGGTGGGGGGATTGGGGTGGAAGAAAACATACCTTGCGCATCATGATGCAGCCCATAGCAATTAAGGGAGCAGTAGCAAAGCCAAACTCCTCAGCACCAAGTAGACATGCGATTGCCACGTCCCGTCCAGTACGCAGCTGTCCATCAGTCTGAACAACAATACGTCCTCTAAGGTCATTAAGCACAAGCGTTTGATGTGTCTCGGCAAGACCAAGCTCCCATGGCAGCCCAGCATATTTGATACCAGTCCAACGAGAAGCGCCAGTTCCTCCATCATGGCCAGAGATCAGCAGATGGTCTGCTTTGGCTTTGGCAACACCTGAGGCAACGATACCGACACCAGTCTCGGACACGAGCTTAACGGAGATACGAGCGCGTGGATTGGAACACTTCAGATCATAGATCAGTTGCTTTAGATCTTCGATCGAATAGATGTCGTGATGTGGAGGAGGGGAGATGAGACCGACACCAGCTGTCGAGTGCCGTGTGCGAGCAATAGGTCCCGAGACTTTATGACCAGGCAATTCACCACCCTCACCTGGCTTCGCACCCTGGGCCATCTTGATTTGCAGCTCATCTGAGTCTGCAAGGTAGTTGGATGTGACACCGAAACGGCCAGACGCGACTTGCTTGATGGCAGAACGCATGGTGTCGCCATTCTCGAGGATTTGGCTTCGCTCGGGGTCTTCACCGCCTTCACCAGTGTTGGACTTGCCGCCCAGTCTGTTCATGGCGACAGCCAATGTGGAGTGAGACTCCATCGAGATGGATCCGTAGGACATAGCACCAGTGACGAAGCGGCGTACGACTTCCGTCCAAGGCTCTACCTGATCAATGGGAATTGGCGCTCTCTGATCGAAATCAAAATCTAGCATGCCACGAAGCGTGCAATTTTTGATCTGCTCGTACTCCGTCCTGGAATATGCCTCATAGGACTTGTCATTCTTGGTACGAACGGCGTCCTGGATGTTGGCAATGGCGACTGGGTCGTTGACGTGAGGCTCACCGCCATCTCTCCAGTGGTACTCGCCAGACTCTGCAAGACCCGGGATATTGTGGATGTCACGGGTTGGGAAGCCCTTCTCGTGGAAGGCGAACGCATCTTGAGCAATGAGCTCAAAAGTCATCCCGCAGATACGGGTAGCTGTTCCGGTGAAGCATCGGTCCACGACACTGTTATCGATACCCAAGGCTTCGAAGATCTGTGCTCCTTTGTAGGATTGCAATGTGGAGATACCCATTTTGCTCATGACTTTCAGAATGCCACCATCGCAGGAGTATCTGTAGTTCGAGATGATTTGCCCATCAGACAGCTTCTTCCTGATCAGACCCTCGCGGTTCATCTTGAGAATGCATTCCATGGCCAGATATGGGCAGATGGCATCTACACCATAGCCTAGAAGGACACACATGTGGTGCACCTCACGGGCTTCGGCAGTCTCGACAATGAGTGCAGCCTGTGATCGCCACTTGTTGCGGACCATGTGGTGGTGGACCATACCAGTAGCCAAAAGCGCAGAGACAGGGACACGTTCGGCGCTGGTGTTTCGGTCAGACAAGATAATAACCCTGTCCTGGTTTTCGATGCTTTCTGTCACGCTTTCGCAGATCCGGTCAAGAGCATCCATGTAGCCTTGGATGCCCTCCTGCTTTGGGAAGGTTATGTCAATAGTCTTGACAGTCCATTCGCGGTACAAAGCGGTGATATTCTTCAGGCCATTGAAGTCTTCAATGGACAGGACAGGTGATGGAAGCATGAGACGATGGCATTGCTGAGGACCCATCTCGAGCAAGTTTCCTTGAGGACCAACATAGCACTCCAGTGACATGACAATGGCCTCTCGAATGGGATCAATAGGAGGATTGGTGACTTGGGCGAAAAGCTGGCGGAAGTACTCGTAGAGCAGACGAGGCTGCTGAGCGAGGCATGCCAGTGGCGCATCATTACCCATGGATCCTAGGGCTTCCTTGGAGTCTGCAGCCATGGGTCCAAGCAGCAGACTGACTTGCTCGAAAGAGTAGCCGAAAGCCTTCAGCATGGGATCAGCTTGTACGTTAGTCTCATTGAGTTTGAACCCGAGATGCATCTGCGCAGCCAGCTGCTCGCATACGCTAGGAAGCTCGATGAGTTCCTTTTGCAGCCATGACCTGAAGTCTTGACGACTGGACACATTGTGCTTGAGTTCAGCATCATCTACGATACGACCTGCTACAGTATCAACCAACAGCATCTTTCCAGGCTGCAATCGCCCTTTCTGCACAATCTTCTCAGGATCAATGGCAATAGTGCCAACCTCAGATGCACACACAATGCGATCATCGTCTGTGACGTAGTATCTGCACGGCCGCAGACCATTTCGATCGAGGTTTGCACCGCAGTAACGCCCATCAGCGAAGGTGAAGAGTGCTGGTCCATCCCATGGCTCCATTAAGCAAGCTGCCCATTCGTAGAAAGCCGCCTTCTCGGGATCCATTGCAGAATTGTCTTGCCACGCTTCGGGTATCATGAGCATAATTGCCTCGGGTAGAGAGAGGACGCCGTTGATGGTCAGAAGCTCGAGTACGTTGTCGAAAGCTGCGGAGTCGGAACCGCCGTCCTCGACGATAGGGTATAATTGGTCAAGCTCGTCTTTAAAGAAGTCTGACTTCATGACACCCTCTCTTGCTCTCATCGAGTTCTTGTTGCCACGCAGGGTATTGATTTCACCTGCAAATGAGTTAGCACTGTGGTTTGATCACTTGTATGCATTTGCCACTCACCATTGTGGGCTGCCCATCGCAGTGGCTGCGCACGGTCCCAGCTGGGAAAAGTGTTTGTCGAGAACCGCGAGTGCACCAGTGCGAAATGCCCCTCGTAATCGACGGACACCAAATCATGGTAGTATTGGTAAACCTGAACAGGCGATAATTGACCCTTGTAAACGATGTTTCTATTGCTCAAAGAGCAGAGGTAGAACCAATTGTGTAGACCGATGGTATGGGTAGCACGCTTGCGTAGTACGTAAAGCTGGCGCTCGAAATGTAGCTCATCGAAATGTTCTGGATCCGTAACTTCAGGCTTGTGCCCCGTGCCGTAAGCCGATTTGAGCACAACGAAAGGCTGCAGTATCAATGGCTCTCGTGAAAGCGCCGCGGGTCCCAGCAAGCTTGTGTCTCTAGGCACCTCTCGCCACCCAAGTACCCTCAGGCCCAAATCTTCTGCAATATCGTTGAACTTGGTGGTTGAGTCCTTGAGGATCTCCGTGTCAGGTTTGAAGAAGAGGTTTCCTGCAGCGTACTGACCCTGCGGAGGCAGATCGAAACCAGTCTCTCGTGCAAAATTCTTGATGAAGAATTTGTGGGGCATTGAAGTCATCACACCTGCGCCATCGCCGTCTCGTGCGTCGGAGCCAACAGCGCCTCTGTGGGTCATGTTACATAGTAGATTTTGTGCTTGGCGCCGGAATTAGCCTGGTCACATACAGAAGGATAGGGTAGGAGGTCTTACCATCGCTGATGATCTTGTGGCTTGCATGGCCCTTTATGTGGCTGTCGAGGAGTCAGCAATTCACTTCGCAAGCAGGCATTGTAAAGCACTCACGCAGCGAAGCCGACACCGCATGCATCCTTCTCGTACTCAGGGTCATAGAGACCCTGCTTCACCGGCAGAGCCCCGGCCCATGACCGGTTCTCCGGGGTGTTTTGGTACTCGTATACGCTGGCAGTCGACTGTTCCTCTTCGATTTGTGGTCCGTATATATCCTCAACGAGACCCATCCTACGGATGGAGGGCGTCGAGTTCTGGTTGCGCAAGCGGGGTTTGGTTGGGATTGCGAGGGCTCGAGGTTACAGCGATCTTTGTGAGATATGGCTGACCGGATTACGACCTTTACGATTGCTGTTCAAGACTTTCGATTGGGAGGTTGTAGTGGTGAAGTTGGGGGGAAATGAAGAAAAGAAGAAAATAAGTCGTGGAGAAGAGCCGAGATTCTGGTACCCCACTCTAACGGGGAGGCAAACTCGAGTCAATGATGCAGGCCAGTCTTTTATACCGCGGAAAAATTTCCCCAGGACTTGGTAGGGCAGGCTAAAGAAAAGTCTACCGTGAATTGCGTGCAGTTTGTACGTCAGACGTGGGCGACTTTCTCGTCTTTCCCAGGCCAATTTTCGAGAATGAACTTATTTGATAGAGATAAGCTCGGGTCGGCGAATCAAAGAGCTCCGAATTGGCTGGTTACAGATCTTAGCTGCTAATAGAGTTAACAAACCGCATGCACACTAATGCACTCCATCTTTAGCTTGCTATAAAGCTAACCCGCAACGGGAATTACTACTACGAATAAAATGTTCTTTGTTCGTTCATATGAACAACAGACAGATGTGGGACGGCCAAATCTCGAACTCAACAGCAACGGAGAGGATACCTGTCAAGATGCAGGGTTCAAGCCTCAGCCTCGCCAATGGATCAATGGATTCATGTTGAAACATGATCTGCTTTAGAGCATTCTTGACTGGCGAGGGAAGGTCTCTCTTCATGCGCCTAGCTAGATGATCAACGCTTCTCCTACACGCGAAGCAGCCCTTAGACCTGGTAATACGTCCTCGATACTGCAGCTAAAATGGAGATCTGTCAATTTGATGTGCCTACGTTACTCTATATTTGTAGACAACACAATTTCGAAACCCATCCTACGACAGCTGCGCCCGGATCCTGAGTTGGGCGGAGCCACATCCTTCGCCCGGACTCCTACCCCTACCTACCTCAGCATTGGTTCGATCTGGTCTAGATGAGACCGTACTCGTACAATGAAAAATATGCATCCCAAAATTTCCATAGTCTTGGAACAAAGCCAAACACTGGCCGATGTCGGGCTTTGCATCGCTTGGCAGGAAGACGAGACCCTTTGAGCTTCTGATTTGCTCGCTTAACCTCCAATCATCTACGATAGGACGGCTTGCTGACTTTTGCCGAATACTAGCAAATGATTGGACAAACATCGGGAGCATTGCCTTCTGCGTTTTGTTTGCTTAACTTGAGCTTGCCATGACTATGTAGATTCATCCAAAAACACAAGCGTGGTCAAGTGCAACGATAGCAGAAGCATGAACGCAGGTCAAGGTCTTTACCAATTCAGATCTCAGCAGATGTGTTCTAAATCATGATTGCATGAATTGATTTTGGCTATTTTCCTTTCCGTACTCTCACCTCCTCGATCCATACCTTCGCCCGACTCTTCGGTACCACATTTATTCTCACTATCCCATCTACTACTTCAACTCCATCGCTTCCAAGTACCTTCCCTAGTGTAACATTCTTCCCCACCTTCACAAGACCTCCGCTACCCGTCTCCATAAAGAAGTCTACCGTCGGTAGATTATATGCTTTTCTTATGTCCCATGGCAATGGGAATATGTAATTCAGGTGCTGAGGCACAGTATCCGTCTCGGGAAATGCTTTCACAAAGTCTGATTGTAGATCAAGCGGATATAATAGCACAACCGGGAACATTAAGGTGCTTGTAGGTGAAAGAGGGTCTGGTGAGAGGTGCACTGCTGCATCCTCCATATCTGGAGGTTGCGCGGTCGTTCGAATGCGGATGCTACGGGCACGTAGGGCGGTGAATAGCATCAGCTTTTCTTTTTGGGCACGCTGTTCACGCTCTTGCTTTTTCTGCTGGATAATGGCGAGAGATATCTGTCGGTCTGTGATCTTTATATTGAGTCTTTTCAACGCGGTGTTTGTGGGATCAATGGCCAGGCCGCGCGAACAGGAGTCGGATGCAAAGGGTAGCTTGTCGAGGGCGAGGAGAGCCAGAGAGGACCGATAGTATGCTTTCACGCTCTGAGGGTTGAGGCGGAGGGCAGACGCGCAGTCGAGGGTTGTGGATCTGTAATTCTCTGTAAAACATTGTCAGAGCTGCCTACTTGTGCGTTACGACCTTGGTAGATGTACTCAATTCCAGGTTGCAGATAGCTCGGTTGACGTAGCAGGCTTCTTCGATGCTCCTCTCTTTCCGCGCTTCTTCTTCATCCACTGGGTCTGCCTTCTCATCTTTGCGGGGCACGTTGGAAAGTTGTTCCTTGTTTTGGTACAGAACGGCAAGACCCTGAGTATAAAACTCTTTTGCATCCTTCCATCGCTTGACTTTCACCATTTCGTTTCCCTGCTCTTTAAAGCCTTGAGCGTTCTCGGCTGGTGTACCTTCATATTGCAGCGCTCGCATAGCTTCGAGCTCGACGTTCTCCCCATCTAGCCTGTGTCATAAGATAACAAATTTTTTAGGTCACTATTTCGAATTGCATACCATCATTCCCAGCGTCGTCAAGAGAGGTCATGAACAAAGGAGTTTTGCTCATCATTTGCATAATCTCGTCCGTGGTATGGGACCGCACAGATGCCATCTGTGGCGGGAGTGACGGAGTAGTGGTACCATGCCGTCTCTCGCCATTGGATTTGACAGGGGACGGGGTAGATACTGAAGCAGCAGTGGGATGTATCCGTGGCACAGGTGCAGACTTTGGGGAAGGATTGAGGATTTGTAACTCGTCGAAGTCATCTGGGAGCTCTTCGACGTGAGACATGGCTGGCAACAGACCCGAGTAGCTTTGAGACTGGCCGGACCTCATGATCTATCTTGCCATCAGTTGTATGACAGCTTACCAGCAGTGGTTTCCTGCACTCTCCCATCACGCCATGTTTGGGTGATACCAGAACGTGAATTCAAGTCCTGCGTATAAGTCCTTTCCGTATGAGCGATAAGCTCAAGCGAGCCGTTATCAGGCTTCGCGGGCAAACAAAGACGACGTTTTTAGCGGTAGAAGTTCGATGGAATCGGCTCTGTTGCCTTATGTCATGGCAGTCTTCCGGAAAATTCCACAAGATTCATGTCCCCGTCCAATAGTGAACCCTTGTAGGATTCGGGAAAGGTACCGGCCCTCCTTGTGACTTCAAGAACGTTGTGGTAGGCTCTAGGTGCTTATAGAATCCTGTAGATCCTCATAGAAACGCTAAGAAATTTTGACACAAAAATCTTCCACCCAACACCAACACTCTCCTCTTTCTTCTACATACCTCCACACATCAGAACCTCTCTCGTTACGCTGCTACGATAATTGACAAATCACAAGCAAATCACAACTACACCTGAACCACGATTACAACCTCAATACTTTATCCTTTTCTAGTGCTACACATTCACCATGGCACCAGCTATTGGTATCGACCTGGGCACGACTTACAGCTGCGTGGGCATCTATAGAGATGACAGGATTGAGATCATTGCCAACGATCAGGGCAATCGAACCACCCCATCCTTCGTTGCCTTCACGGACACGGAGCGTCTCATTGGTGACTCGGCCAAGAACCAAGTCGCCATGAATCCCGTCAACACAGTCTTCGATGCAAAGCGTCTGATCGGGCGAAAGTTCGCAGATGCTGAGGTGCAAGCCGATATGAAGCACTTCCCATTCACCGTTATTGACAAGGCTGGCAAGCCAGTCATCAATGTCGAATTCAAGGGCGAGACCAAGTCCTTCACACCAGAAGAGATCTCATCAATGGTGTTGACCAAGATGAGGGAGACTGCGGAATCATACCTCGGTGGAACTGTCAACAACGCTGTTGTGACTGTCCCAGCCTATTTCAACGACTCTCAGCGTCAAGCCACCAAAGATGCTGGTCTCATCGCCGGCCTGAACGTCCTCCGAATCATCAACGAGCCTACCGCAGCAGCCATTGCCTACGGTCTTGACAAAAAGGCCGAGGGTGAGCGAAATGTGCTCATTTTCGACTTGGGAGGAGGAACCTTTGATGTATCGCTCCTGACCATCGAGGAGGGTATCTTCGAGGTCAAGTCTACTGCTGGTGACACACATTTGGGTGGTGAGGACTTCGACAACCGCTTGGTCAACCACTTTGTCAACGAATTCAAGCGAAAGCACAAGAAGGATCTCTCTTCCAGCGCTCGTGCTCTCCGTCGTCTCCGAACCGCTTGCGAGCGCGCGAAGCGAACCCTCTCGTCATCCGCCCAAACCTCTATTGAGATTGACTCGCTCTACGAGGGTATCGACTTTTACACTTCCATCACTCGTGCCCGTTTCGAAGAGCTGTGCCAGGACCTCTTCCGTTCCACTATGGAGCCAGTCGAGCGTGTTCTCCGTGACGCCAAGATTGACAAATCTACAGTCCACGAGATTGTCTTGGTCGGTGGTTCCACCCGTATCCCTAAGATTCAGAAGCTTGTCTCAGATTTCTTCAACGGCAAGGAGCCCAACAAGTCCATCAACCCTGATGAGGCTGTTGCCTACGGTGCGGCTGTCCAGGCCGCCATTCTCTCAGGTGACACATCCTCAAAGTCCACCAACGAGATCCTCCTTCTCGATGTTGCGCCATTGTCCCTCGGTATTGAGACTGCTGGTGGTGTCATGACTGCTCTCATCAAGCGAAACACTACCATCCCCACCAAGAAATCCGAAGTTTTCTCTACCTTTTCCGATAATCAGCCAGGTGTGCTCATCCAGGTCTTCGAGGGTGAGCGTGCTCGCACCAAGGACAACAACTTGCTCGGCAAATTCGAGCTCTCTGGCATCCCACCTGCACCTCGTGGTGTGCCCCAGATCGAAGTCACCTTCGACCTTGATGCCAATGGTATCATGAACGTCTCTGCTCTTGAGAAGGGTACCGGCAAGACCAACAAGATTGTCATCACTAACGACAAGGGCCGTCTCTCAAAAGAGGAGATCGAGCGTATGTTGTCCGAGGCCGAGAAGTACAAGTCCGAGGATGAGGCCGAATCCGCCCGTATCGGTGCCAAGAACGCCCTCGAGTCATATGCTTACTCACTCCGAAACACCATCTCGGATCCCAAGGTCGAGGAGAAGCTTGATGCTTCGGAGAAAGAGACACTCAAGTCCGAGATTGACAAGACTGTAGCATGGCTCGACGACAATCAGACCGCGACGACGGAGGAGTACGAATCGACCCAGAAGCAACTCGAAGGCGTCGCCAATCCCATCATGGTCAAGATGTACGGCGGTGCTGGCGGCGAGGGTGGTATGCCTGGCGGTATGGGTGGCATGCCCGGGGGTATGGGCGGAGGGATGCCAGGCGGTGGCTTCCCTGGAGCTGGTGGCCCCGGTGGTGCAGCTGGCGGTGATGATGGTCCCACTGTTGAAGAGGTCGACTAAATCATTCACCTCCCTTCACAAGATGCGATTCGATACTTGCATGTTAGTCGGGTCTCTCATGTTGCACGAATTTTCTTTTAGAACGTAATGCATGCGATGGAAAAGCTCAGGGTGCTAGGCGTGTAATTAGACATTACGATGGTTAGTTAGCATACTTGCTTCATAGAGAAGCAAAAATAAAATTAAACAATCATCACTTAGTGCACTTTGATTACTCTGCTATCAACGTGGATTGGTGTAGAGTACCACGCTCACTTTTTAAAGGCATACCGTTTATCTCGTGCTTAGCGCTTGTGCAACCTGATGCTGAGACCCCTTTTTATTTGTGCGTGCTCACTCCCTCACAATAGCCACCATCACAATGTCCACTCTTGAAGCTTGGAAGCAGCTCTGTCGCTCTGTCCATTCAAACCAAATGAGAAGAATGGGCGTAGAAGAGGAGTTTGCTAGTCTCGTGATCAGGCAAAGGCTCATGAAAGAGCTGGTAAGTACTCTACTCATGTCTTCAACATCGTGAGCGAAGCAGTCTTACTAAGCGCGCGTAGAGAGCGAGGTTTGAGAATTTTGGTCTCGTTGGGGACACGGCCGCTGTGCGTGTGGTGTGCAGCTAGCTATGTTTTTTTGAGAGTGATTCCTCGGTCGTCGATATCAAATTCACGATCTTTTGGACCTAGCAGCAAATGGAATGGATAAGCACACGGTCTCGTTTGCGCCTCCCTTCCGCTGGTTCTTGCTCTGTTAGAGGTTTGTCTCACTGCCCTTGTTATTTCATTGGAAACTACTGACAGGTACTGCAGAGATTGATAGAAAACTCCTGTGATTGCACAATGGCTTTCAAATCTTGGCAAAGTGTAGATCGAGTGCACTCATGAAATGATCATGACAATCAATAATTGCATTTTCCTGTATTGTGACTTATCAACATCAAGGCACTACAATACCATACATGGTCTACCCTATACATCAATAATAAACGCAAATTTCGCCACTCGGACTCTGCTTTGTTATCGTGCCAGCCTGCCCGAAGCCCAACTCTGTCACGCCTGGCGGCCACGCATCACAAAGCGCCAATTGCATCTTAAAGCTATTGTATATTGTATCAATATTCTCCATTTGCGTAGTCTGTACGAAAGCGGCCGTCTGCGAGCACTGTGGCCCGCAGCAGCAGGGAAATGTTAGGAGGCCGTATGTTGATGTTACTGTGACGAACAATATCAGTATCTATGTATATAATGCAAGCCAATTAAGATGACGATGTAAGATTAGTGCGTATCAGGCTTCGGTGTGAAATCACTGTTCATACATTCCTATCTACCAAACACTTACTCGTCGCAGCATCATCATTCAGATCCATAAAATTAACCCAAATTGTGGACTGTCCCCAGACAAAATTGATGCTGCGTTGAATGAGATCCTTTTGCAGCAGCGTGCGCAGATCTGTGATTAAGATAGCTGGGTTCGCTAGGACGTCGGGGACGATCCAGCCGCCGCCATTGAGGACGTTGAGGAGGAGAGGCGTGTGGTCCGATATGTATTTCCCAGCCATCATGTCTGCTAGGAGGCTGTCAACGCCCGGACTTGTGCTGTTGAAGACGGTGGCCATGAAGGCGCCGAAGGAGGCGAGTTTTGTGTCCAGCGTTCCACTTTTGAGATAAGAATTAGCAGCAAATATACAAATGAGTCTTACAGGCAGGCCTGCGCCGAATGTGTTCCTAAAACTTACCCAGTACTTAAAACCAGCCCCAGAAATCCCGGCCCAGTCGATACCGCATTGCCAGCCACACTCCCAACCTCGCCCACGACGCTCAACGTCGCGGCCGTGGAAGTCGCCAACAGTGGGCCCGCCACCGGAATGAATGTGGATGCTGTGGCGGCAAGGAATGCGAAGCCGACGAGGAGATCGCGGGTTAGGATGTCCGGATTCTTGGAGGGTTTGGTAAAGACGCTAGCCAAGTCGAGAGTCAGGAAGGAGGTGTCGATGCCTGCGCCTGTGAGACCGTCCCGTGCGATGTTAGCTTCGTGGGTTGCGTTCGGAGTTAAAGGTTGTTCTTGGGGACGCACGGAAAAGGACTGGGCGAGATCGTAGACGTAGACGTTGGCGATGGAGTGGATGGTGAACCAGGCCCAGTGGCTTGGACGGCTGACTGTTTTGGTGGTAGGGAGATGGACGCCGTAGTCTTCAGGTAAGAACACATTAGACATAGCCCTGTAAGCCGGGAGGGAGTTTAAATCTCGAGCTTACTGTTACAATCAGGCACCAGATCACACGTATGCGACTCGTAAGTACACAGGAACTCCGATCCCACGGGCTCAAACGAGGTCGCCAAAGATTCTGTCAGGGTCGTGCTGTTGTTGGCTGAAAGTGTAGAAGAACGTCAACATCAGGTACAAAGCGCACGATAAGGTAAGAATATACCAGGATACGTAATCCCGTCAGTATCCTTCCCACCGAAAAAGCAAGTCGCCAGATCCTTATCAGTGAGTGCATTGTTGTAGTTTGCTTGAGTAAGTTCCCAGCTTCCATCATTGCAATCTGCCGGTGCAGTAGCAGCAGCAGCTTTAGCGGATGCTACTGATGCTGTGCCAATTGAGCAATGGCAATCTTACTTTGAAAGAGATTCAGCAGGCTGCGCAAGCGATTTGAGCTTCATGGATGGAGAATTGGATTTGGGCTGGGTCGAGAGTGGTAGGAGCCTCGTTGGCCATTTCTGCTCCGTCGGCGGCGTAGATAGATGCGGCGACTGCGTTTTGGGTTGGTGCTGGGGACGAGGTTGACTTTTGCGAGCTCTTTCCATGGTCTTGTGAGGGGTTTTTGTGATAGTATGGCCAGTGACTATCGCCACTCTTGGACGGACGTTTTCTGAGTAGGTTGCGGTGAACGTCACCGAAAGGGTCAAGATGCTGAGACAGGATGAAACGATGACCATTTTCGAATGAGAGAGAACAATACACGAAACAAACTCCTAACAGCGGTTTCATAAGATCAATGAGCGACGAGACATATCCAAACACTTAAGCTGAACAGATTGCTTAGATATACAATCCATGTCCTGCTTGCAGATACACCACCGTAGATATGGAGCTCATTCGGCGCCACTCTGGGGAAGGGAGCTATATGCATATCGAAGAGTCCTGCCCGAGTCGTGTTGTTCATGAATTGCAGGTGTGCCGAGAGCGGAACACTCTCATATTCAGAATCAACTTAGATTACAATATAGACCAGGCTTAAAGAGGCCGAGTTTTGCAGTATATCGTACATTGAATGCTAGTATAAAGTAGAGGAGGCCAGCCGACTCCAGACTAGCTGTGTGGCGCCGGTCGTGGTACGACGAGCTTCGGAAGGACCTGCAGATGCATTTATTAGGCGAGCCTTGAAGCCATGCTTAAAGAGATGCCTTTTCGAGAAGATCAGTAGCGGTAACAGCGTTGACGATCAAACATGAAACAATTGGACCCCAAACGAACGAATCCATGGGGGTTGTACGAGTACCTCCCATGCCACCACTACTCAACATCTGTACGACAAGAAATATTTGGCAATTACCATGTCCATCTGACCATTTGCGAATAAATCAAGCTGTGGTAAGATACCCAGAAAAGCATGAAAAGACGGTATAGCGCAGCGGTAGAAGAAGCGGATCTTGCAGCAATTAATCACTTCAGAAGCACAGGATAAGGAGATCATTTGAATGGATTATCTTTTGCAAAGAGTAGGGCCCATATTCCTGACAAGCAAGCGAGCCAGCTGACCGTATGTCTATCCATTGCGGTGGTATCAGTTCGCGAAGACCCGTCCCTTCTAAGCAACGCTTCATTCGAATCATAGAAATCATGAATCCGTATGGGTGAGATACCCACTTTTGGAGAGTTTCGCAAGAGGAGCGTTTCCTGATAAAGCTCATATCATACCAGACCGCTACCATCGCAACCTCAATTCCTCTTCCTCAATTTCCTCGGGCTGACATCACCGCGCTCTTTCTCGCCCCAATCTGCGACCGTGTTTGCGGGGCTAGTAGCCTCGCTGCTGCCCATGGTCTCTACCACACTCCCCTGATCGTTTTTCGTGTCAGCGTTATCTTGCCCTTCCACAGGGGCAGTGTCGAAGTCAAAGTCCGGAAGCTCTGCGTTTCCATTCGAAAAGTCGAAATTTCCCGGGTTGTTGCCGTCATTAAAATAGTCGTTGCTGTTGAAGATGGAGTCCAGATCGAGTTCTGACCCATTTGGTGGGTTGTATGACTGGTCGTCTACTCCAGGAATGGATCCACTAGGGCTCAGAGGGGCAATGGTAGCGTTGAGATTAGCCATACGTTGACGTTGTTCATCAAGCGATCGACTAATTTGGGCGATTTGTTCCTGGGTAAAGTCCGGCATACTTGTAGAATTGGGGCTGAATGAAGCTAGAGCATTGCTGCTGTTCGGGGAGGCATTGCTTATGAGCTGAAGCATGTTTTGGTGCTGATCAGGCGTGACTTGACCGTTGGCGTTTTGGAGATGAGAAAGTGCTTCGGGGAATCGCATGTGCCCACCTTTAAAGTCGTTTAAGTTGTTGGCATTGGCGGAGTTGATCATGGAGAGAATGTCTACTTCCTGATTTTGCGCGTCAAAGGTTTCATTTGGTTTGATCGGAGGGCTTTCTGAAGAACGATTGGAAGATGTGCGATCGAGCTCTTGGATTGCCGGAGATTGAAGAGACTGTGATTTGCTCGGGTGATTGTAGAAGTTCTTCCCGCCAGTTGGCCATTGCTTGTAAGACTGAGGACTATCCGCAGGCTTAGCTGGTGAATTTGCACTTCCGTCTTTGAGGAGCAATGGCGGTCTCCGATATGGTTGCATTTGTGTGTTTGCCGGCAAATTGCTGTCCTTATCGTCTCCGATATCAACAATATTCCCTTGCCCTTGATCTCGGGAAGGGAGTACATTGGGGCCGAACATATTGTCCATACCCAGCCCGCGCTCCCCAAGGTTCTTCTTGTACACAGTGGCGAGAAATGTCAAGATGGCGTTGATTGCGCTGTCATGCTTGGTGTGTTGTTCGTGAAACTCCCTCGCTTGTTTGTACTGCTCTTGTCGCGTGAAATTCAGCATTTTTGTGATCTCGTTCTGGTTATGTCGAACCTCAGCAAGCTCGCGCTGTAGTGCTGCAAATTGGTCCGATGGAATAGTGTTCATGGTAGCACTCCCTAGCATCAGAGGTTGGCGCGCGTTCTGCGGTCCCATACCGTCTTCAATACCTCCGTAGTTTGCAGGGCCAGGACTGTCCCGATTATAAACATCGTCACCCTCGTCTTCCACATCCTCCTGCTTTGCCTTTGCTCCACCTTGTTTTGGGGCATTCTTTGGCTTGTGAATCAACCATAGCAAATTCGGTCGACCTCTCTTGAAATAGGGATTGGAGTATTCGCTGGGGTTCTTGTTCTTTCGCTCACTGGCCCGCATTGAGTTGTCTGACAACCCCACCTTCTTGTGGAAGCCGTACATATTCAGTTGCCGCACGAACGAGGCGTAGTTGTTGTGTTTAAAAAGCTCGGGTATTAGGCTTTTGGCGAACTCGTCCTCGTCAACAACAATGAACGAGTCTCCATCATTGGACCAACGGATCAAATCATCTCTCTGGGTGTTCTCATTCAAAAAGCTATGTCCGTTAGCATGTGTCAATTGCTGAAACGCAGAAAGCTTACCTGCTGAGTTTTTGTATGAATGGTGGGATTTGCTTTCTCTTGGAGTGCGCATCTCTCTGCGCAACAGTAGCTCTCTGATTGAGATCGTCATATGGTGCCTGCCACTGGTCATCTGTGGGCGCCGGCATTTGTCCCTGATCTGTCCGCCCTTGGTAATCCACAGTGTTGTTATTGGTGTAGGCGGTCATTGTCCTCAATTGGCTGTCTGGTTGCATTCTTGTAAGGGCCTGACTCGAGGGCGAAGCGGGTATGTTGATAGGCATATTGCCGTTGTAGCCGTAGCTCATCCCACTACTATTGGGGTAGTCACCGTAGTTGGCCGCGTTGTTCAACACCTGATCCGGTTGTTGGAGCGGTATTTGGGCTAAATCTGGAGAGGGGCTGTTGCGAGTGTCTTGGAATTTGTCCTGGCTGAATGGCGCACGTCGCTTTCGCGAGCCAGCTTGCTGTATCTTCGCAGTCATTTTCCAAGGTCTTCTTCGATTTTGTCACTGTTTCACGAGAGATCGGCCCCGCGCAGCCAATTGCACACTAGTCCGAGCGTGCCACCAAGCTCAATGCTCATTCCGAAGCTCTGTCTAATCTTGCTCAGTCCGTGCTGAACCTCGATGAGTCCACCCTGTTCTTCCTTGGCCTGAGTAATCGCCCAGATGAAGGTATGTTGCCGCGATAGACTGGTAGATGAAGGTAGAAATAGGTAGGTCAAATGGCAGCCTGGGCAAGGCTGGGGTTGCGCCAAGGTGTATTGTTGTGGTATTCGAGGATTTTGTTACCCCAGGCAACCGCTGCACGGATGAATGTGCAACCAAGGATTGCTGTCAATGAGATGTATGAGGCTGGTAGAAGATGCTGAATTGATTGAGGACCGCTCCAGAGGTAGTTGGAAATGTAGAGGTTGGATGCCTGGAAAGTCAAAGGTTGGAGCGCATGAAAGGGTAATGGGAAATTATGAACAAGAAGAGAAACTCCAAACAGATTAGCTGTGCGGTTTAGAACGTTCCGGAGTTCTGTTAATAGACCGGTCAATTTGGTAGAATATTACACCGTTGAAGCTCTCTGATATCACCCTGATATCACTCGCGCCTATGTCGTCTATGTGAGTGTTCTGATTGGTCGGTGTCAGAGATCCCGCTAAGCCCATCCGATAGCGCCAATAAACTTTTGTTGTCAGCCTTGCACTACTGGTACTACTTATGCAACCACATCCCAGGAAGGAAAGCCGAGATATTCAGCAGGTTTGTTAACTTAGTATCGACTTATGCAGCAGCTCCTGTGAGCTATTTTGATAGACTAAGCCCTCTCTCCAGCCCTTTTCTCTGGTGCACGACCTTGATCTCTATCTCGGTCCCATGCTGAGGAGCTTCCCCCCATCCTAGCTAATTTCTTTGCTCTCTGTTCCTCCCTGATACTTTTCTCCTTCTCTCTGGGATCAATGACCACCAGCTCCTCCTCGTTCTTCTTTTTCCACGTCAAATCCTTCCCTAGCCTGTCCTTCGCAAAGCTCAAAGCGTGAGACATCCACCCCTCATTGTCGTCGTCCTGTGCCTCCCCATCAGCACCCATGTGCTCATCCCAAGATTGACAAGACTGGCAATTAGCAATGAAATGCAAGTCACAAAGAGCTGTTTCTTCTTCATCATCATCATCATCATCGCCATTTGCTGCTGCTTTGTCATGACCGTTGACGCCTATATACTTGCTTGTCTCTTCGAGCATAGGTTCTCTGGCAAGCTTGGTTTCAGGCGGTGCACTCGCCAACTTTGCTTTGAACGCAGCCAGGACGTCCAATGACTGCTTGTCCACAGGTACATCACCGTTGTGTTTGCGTTTCCGCCCAGGCATGGAATTTTCTGGGATCATCTGTTCAAGTGCAGACTTCTTTCGGATTTCTTTGGCTGGCGCAGAAGTGATGTTGCGCTTCATGGAAGCCTTCATCTCTGCTATCTGGGCGTTTGTCTTGTCTAACAGCGTAGAGACCTTACTGAGCTGTTCCGGCTCTGGAGAGCTAGACGGAGATCGTGATGGCTCTTCATCTTTGGGTAGGGGAAGCTGTAGTTCACGATTCGGCTTGACCATCTGGGGTGGTGTGGCCGATCGAGTTGATCTCCTACGTATACGCCTCTCGCTTGTCTTCTCAGTCGCTTTTCCATTCACAATGGCATCGGAGGTGCCATTCACCTCTTCAATAGTCTTCGCATCCCCATCTGCGGTGACCAGCTTTGGATTAAACTTCTCCTTCCTCAAGACTGGCTCCTCCGCCCCCTCCCCGCCTTCATCACCACCGAAGCTCAACAAAGTCTTCCCACCCTTCTTCTTCCCCTTCTTCTTTGGCTCCCCCTTCTCCACCACCTCCGCCCTTTTCTTAGGCTTATTCTTCACCATATCCTCAAACGGGTTCACCAGCACCTCCGACCCCGTAATCTTCGTAGGATAAACCGGCCTCTCCGCCTCCGCCTCCAACTCCGCCTCCCCCATCTTCATCAAGTTATAAATCGTATCTCCCACCACCCTCCCAAACATAGTATGCCTGTCCTGCAACTCTCTCGTCTCCCCCAAAGTCAAGAAAAACTGACTCCCATTCCGGTCCTTCCCATCATTTGCCATACCCAATAACCCTCTCCTATTGAACTTCAGCCTGCTATGAAACTCATCCTCAAAAGCCTCGCCTTTGGAGTGTGCGGATTCCCCGCCATGGCCTGTGCCGGTGGGGTCGCCGCCTTGCAGGATGAAGCCTGGGACGAGGCGGTGGAAGATGGTGTGGTTGTAGTATCCATTGAGGCAGTGTTGGAGGAAGGACCGGGAGGCGAGGGGGGTTTGTTTGGCAAAGAGTTCGAGGAGGAGGTCGCCGGATGTGGTGGTTAGGAGGACTTTGGCGGTGGGTTGGGGTTCGAGGTTGTAGATGGCTGACATGGTGGTTGAGATAGAAGGAGAGAATTCGAGGATGCTGGGCGTTTAAAATATTGAAATTGAGTGGAGTACAAGTACCAAGGGCTTGGCGCTCTTGACCCATTCACGTCTACCTGGGGGCGGCTCCGGGGTAGCTCCGGGACCCCCATCGAATTCTATGTTTAATGGCGTGACAGGACCTGCCATTCCCAACCTCATGTAGTCCTCCTACTCTGCTGCTCCACTACCAGTCATCTTCATGGTTTGTTGTTTGGATGAAGGGAGACATATGTGCTTGACACGGCTGGAATAGCCTCAGAATATGACATGAGGGATTTTGAACAGGTGGTGGTAGGATAAAGGAGAATTGCGATGTCAGGAAAGCGCCTACTCGATGCGGCAGCGGTCTTCAAAGCGTCTCGGGGCGTGGCATTGAAACATGCCGCTCTCAGAAAGCACTAGGACACCTCTAAAAAGTCATCCTCACTGGCCCAGGCTGAGGTTATTCGTACTCTACGGGCTGCCTCAGCTCTTGCAGGCCGGCTCAATGAGCCTGGACCAAGGTACTCTAAACAAAGCCCATAATCCGATGAGGCTCCGACTGCAACATGGGAGGGAAAGAAGGGTTCTAAGATTCCAGGGGTAGAGTACAACAGGGTCTAGAACAAGATCACTTCTACGAAAGGTCGGAAGCAAATACTGCTGCAGACCCTGCGCCTGAGAGCGATTTGGGCGTCAAGCAATGTCACTACCATATCTTTAGGTCTTCAAGGTTTTCCTATAATTTTTGTCAGAATATTTTCATTAGACGAAGTCTATAAGAACTGCTCCTCATCCCATCACTATCCGAACGGCTTTGTCCCGTCCAAACTTCTGTCAACAATTTGCGACAGGTTGAGCTGTCGGAAATCCTAGGTAGCATCACAAATGGTGTTTGGATGACAATATTTCATCCATCCTAAGCAATGTCTGCGGGAAACCGGCATTGTCACAGCGTCATACTTTGGCACGAACATCTGTAGGTCACCTAAGCGGCTGAACTTGCTTTCTCACGTACGGGTACAGCCGCTGTAGTCGGCTCGCTGGAGAGCCGATGAGGTATACAGGACGCGGCCACGGGGCTAATCGACCGGATCTATGGACCCTTGCTTGATGACACAATTGATCACGATAAGGTAATATGAAGTCGTTGGTTTTGCATTCACGCTGTCTTGGATGACACGAGGCCTTCCGAGACGTCGAGGGAAGTTTGAGCTATACGAAACACAGCGCTTCCTGGGAGGTTTACTTACGAAAACGCCACCACGAGGCTAGGACCTCCTCACGGAAGTTGATCGAGAGACAGACCACGCGTATCAAATTCACACAATCGTCATCCTGCATTCTCAAGCTTGCACACGATATGCTGAAACCTTCACGATCTCGCAAGAACCAGTCGCATTGTTCACGCCCTCGGCGAACGCAATACCATTTACCTGATTGGCGCCCCAATCGAATACACACCACGACTCCCCAGCAAGAAAATCATAGAAAATCCCGAAAGGCGAATCTCACAAACAAACCAACAAGCGCATTCTCCCACGACGCTACCCGTCTCACACCAGCGGCACCCGGGACCCAACTGCTTGCGGATGCATGGTCCCTAGCAACATCAATATGGTGGTGGGGTGCAGTTAATGTCCCAGTACCAAGGTTCGAGCTCTCTCTCTATGCGCAGCCCTATGGATGGGTGGACGAACCCTGGGAGGTATACATAGTATAGATCTACATGCATGATCAGCTTACGTTTATGCAAGGTAGGTAGGTATCTAGAAGTGGTGATGATAGGGAATAGGTGGGTATATACCGGGCCATTCGTGGGAGAGTGTAAGCCAATAGATTGGTGATACTTGCTCCAGCGAAGTAGAACGCACTAGACTACATTGAGAGATTTTGTTGTTTGATATCGAATTCTGATAGTGGCATTACGTCTTGAAATCCGAAATGTCTTTGGTTCTTGATGGATGTTGGGATTTGCGGTCCATATATTGGGTTTCTCCCGCTCCTTTCATCGTGGCTTTGAAATTTTCCTCCCCCCCAAGATTTTTCATCGGAACTACAACATATCCAGCAAAGGACAAGCAACGGGTTTGACTGTGAGATTCTGGCAACGGCAAGGTGATGCCAGTTTCAGTGCTTGTTTTGATTCTGGATCCTATCGCCATGTCCCCTTCCCGTCGACTTCAAACCAAAAGAATCATCCGATCCAGCAATGCCTGGCCCCCACCACCCCCAGTAAATCAACCAACACTTCTACCTCGCCAAATCCCTACCACGCAGCTCACGGCTCAATAGGAGAAAGACATCTAATATAATTCGTCGAAACACTACCCGAAACCGAACACCTTTTCGAGATGTCGAAGTGCTGGTTCGCATAATTGATCCAGACATTATCGGTGTCCCTGCCAGAGGCCCAATGGGACCCCATATGCACGTCAACGGTATAAGGTACCAAGTCAGGAGCCGAAAAGGACTGCCAATCGTCCGTTTTGCCCGTGAGACCGAAGGACTTATGGCCTTATAATTCGAGAAACATCGCTTTGGACCATCGCAAGCCTCGTAAAGAGCCTCTGGAGAAACGAACGTTAGTCTACGTAATGTGATTCGAGAGTTCCTGGGAAATCCTGGGGAAAACCTAGGAAAAGCCGCATGGAAATATTTGTGTGATTCGTTGCCTCTTGTGTTGATTGTCAGCTTGTCCGCGACATCGCCTCGTGGCACACCCTTCAAACTTGGCCAACAAAACAGTCTACGAAGGAAGTTTGACTAAAATAACAAAGTGGGAACGCGACACTGGCCAACACTGCCTTTCTAGCCTTTTGATTCCGACAACGTAAAATGCCTGTCGGCTTCCATTGCCAGATGCCAGAGGAATATCTCGGGCATTCTTCCAACACGACGGCTTAGCATGGAGAGGCTTCTGTTGGCAGTTCCATCATGACCACTTTCATGTCTTTGATGCATGGACGAAATTCGGGATGTCTGGATTGATAGATTGATTATTTTATACACCTACTCTAGTAACTTAACTTTCCTGGTAGGCCCGCTATTATTTGGCGGCCTCGAGGGCGGCCTAGTAGCCGCTGAAGAACCCTTACCGGGTAAAAAGTCCAGCTTTATCAATAACCTATTTCCTCTGTTACTAGCCAGTGGCCATTGGCCCTTGGCTGTTCCCAAAACACCGATGGTCCTTCCCATCCGTTTCGTCCCTTGTCACCATCCATGATTCAACCAAGCCGTCTCCGGGATGTCTGGATGTTGTAAAGAAAACACAGCTGGTGCCTAGTCGAACATTATTTGCAAAAGCCTCAAACTCTTTTGGCTTTTCGAACGTGTCCAAGGCTGCTAGTCATACCTCGCAGGGGAACGAGTAGAATCTGAAACTCCCACACTGGTACTCCCTGGGCCAAGCCTTCACTGTCCATCAGTCCGTAAACATAATGCTCCTCTACAAATGTGTAACGCCTTTTGCGTATGCGTTGCAGTCAGAAGGGTGTTCTGCTGCCATCTAGAACAGCAATAGCCTGACTTATCCGTATGCCCGACTGACTTGAGCCCATACAGCCTTTTTGGGTTTTTGAAGCAACGTCTCCAGGAAGCGGCTTAGAGACGGGCTTCTACGTATTGTGATGCAAGCAGTGTACTGGCATATAGAGAGGTAGAGTACCTGGTATCAGGCGCAACAGAGGTATGGTATTGGCATTCGACATTGGCGAACATTGATAATAGGCGCCGCCACTTTCAGCCTGACATGACCGTCATAACGCCGAAACTGCCAATTTCCATTGAATTGGAATCGAGATCAGCCCAGAGCCTTTTTCGAATTGATGTTGCATTTGCCAGCCGTGAATTGTTCTTGCTCCAACCACTAGCGCACCAACAATGGGTCACATCTGTTGCAAGTTAGCCTTTGCAAGTGCCAAGAGCCAACTCCAACCAACAGATTGGGGCTAAAGTTTGAAACATGTCGGGAAAGGCTTGATTGACATAAGTACAGAGCGGGGATTTGGTCGTTCCCTGAATCGATCAAAGTCGAGGTTGGCAGAAGGATAGCGTGTGGAGAGCACAATTAGACCCGTCGTACGTTAATTTGTCTCCTGGAAGGTTGAGAGTGGAGGATAGATCAAGTCAAAAGTATCATGGGGAATGAACACGAGGGTGCGACTTGCACACGTGATGAGACTTTGCCAGCTTATTTCGCTGATCAAGTCCGGATCCTTGACCCGTCCGGTGCTCCATCTCATTGCACTTCAAGAATCACACTCACTCTGCTTCAGCACCGAGCTAACCACCAAGAGCCTAATAAGAATTGTAGCCATCAAATGACGGCTCCCTTGGAGAATTCTGCGAAAGGCTTTACGAACGTGGGCGATGATGATCTTGACTTTTGGTATATCATACCCTGCATTACCTTGTTCCCCCATGCTCCATCAAGTCGCATCCGTCTCTTATAACACCAACTAGACCTCCGGTTTGCACTGCTTCTCCTCCACCCCCACTCAACCTGAACTCTACCTCTGCCAGTCCTGACAGCCAAGTAACCCTCGTCTGCGGTGGCACTTCCAATTGCACCAACTCCTCTCCCAGCGCTGTTAGTATGTCAGCTAATGCGAGACCTTTGTTGGCTTTGAGCACGTTGACGGTATTCAGGCAAGATGTGATGTCAGAGGTTTGGAGAAGAGTATCACGGATGAGTCGGATATCTGCAGGGTGAGGAGCAGCGATACACTCGTAGATGGTAGCATTGGATATCATCTCTCGCACTGGGTGTTTGGGCGCTGGTTGGCCTCTGATATGCAACGGTGTACCTGGGAATTAATTGTCAGCATTTCGTATTGAGGAGCAGCTTTCCCGATATAGATATCGGGGGCTCGCAATCGAGAAGCATACTGCTTGCATGACACGCCTGAAGCACGTTCAAAGCTCGTCGCATATCTCCTTTGCTCAGCCGTACCAGGCTATCGACCGCATCAGGCTGTATCTTGATCTCTTCCTTCTCGATCACAATATCGACCAGTTGCCGAATGTCTGGCTCTTTCAAGGGACTGAACCTGAACCTCGTACACCTGGAAAGTAATGCTGGGGAGAGCTTGTGGGTGTAATTTGCAATGATGCAAAATCTTGTATTAGCAGTATACTTCTCCATTATCCTTCGCAGTGCCATCTGTGCTACCGCTGTCATAGCATCGGCTTCGTCCAGCACGATGAGCTTGTAGCCGCCCAGTGAAGGTGTGTCGCCAGCCTTTGGGGCCGCAGAGAAGATCTGTTTTGTACCTAGCAAGAAAATGAGCCTTTGAACCTTTTTGCCGTAGTGCATTCCACACACTTGCAAAGGTCTTGATCTGCTCCCTTACGACATCAATACCCCTGTCATCACTAGCATTGAGCTCCAGCACCATCTGCCGCATGTTCTTGTTGCCATATATTCGCCGTGCCAATGCCAATATTGTAGATGTTTTGCCCGTGCCTGGTGGTCCGTATAGAAGCAGATGTGGCAATCGCTAATGCATGTCAGTCTGAGGCGAACGGGTTCGAAGCTGAGCAGCTCACGTTTGTATCGACGAATTTGTTTATTGTGGCTAAGATATCCTGGTGACCAGAGACATCATCCAAGGTATCCGGTCTGTACTTTTCTACCCTACAATGATTAGTTGAATTTTAATCGAACGAGGTGCATTCGTTTATTACCATGGTAGACTGTCTTCGGCCTCTACAGGCAGATTCGCTGAGCTTCTCTTGCCCTTCGCGTTGGTATTGTCTGAGTTGAAAAGATTGGACTCCTTGGCCGGAGTGGCATCCACGTCCATGTCATCCTCGTAGTCTGACATAGCGATTGCTTTACGGGAAAGGTGCAAAGACTGCGAGCTCATTGCTCTGTTTGCAAGTCAAAGACGCGAGACGCGTAAAGTGGCATCGCGGTCAGCCTTATGAGTCTTGGCATTATGCAGGCACTCAGATTAGGATACTCTGTCTCTCATTGCTTGCACAACACAATTTGAGATGCCTGTAAGCTACGTTCCCGGCTAGTGGTCCCTGTCAGAGTACTGACACAGAAGTAGGCTTACCACTCGATCTTCCTACAGGACCAAGATGTCCGGGTAATAGGTCGGTCCCCTCAAGCCCCACTGTGTCATGTTCTTGAAGGACAAGGTTGTTCATCAAGCAGTATTAGGACTAAAGATCATCAGGCAACTTTGCTCTCCTTCCTCTACGCACTCGTACCCGTGGCCCCGCCTACACTCTCCCTGCCCTCCCTCCTGGTACCGCCGACATCGATGTGGACCCAGAGAGCGAGTCCTACGACCCTCTCGATGAAGTCCTCTCTCTATTCCGCGCCAACACATTCTTCAGAAACTTTGAGATCAAGGGCCCAGCAGATCGGTTGCTGATATATGGCATTCTATTTTTAAGCGAGTGCTTGGGGAAGGTGAAGTCGTCGATGCCAAAGAGAGAGGCAGAGAAGGTACGTTGTGGCACATCTCGGTACGAGGAGACGAGAAGTGAGGCCTTCAATCCTGGCAATAAGGTCCTAACTCTACTGCTATGAGTAGGCACTGTTGAATACGGCATTAGATAACCAGTTTGCCATTCCTGGAGATGCTAGCTTCCCACTGAATCAGGCATTTGAGGCACCGAGGGATAGACAAGATGCAGAAACTATGCGGCAGTGAGTCCTGAATGCTTACTTGTGCAAAAATCACCATAGTTGATGGTGATTAGATATTTATCGCAAGTGAGACAGGAGTTGGCAATGAGACTACTGGCACGTCTATATGCAGATGGGCCAATGCCATCAAAGGTGAGCATCGAGACCACAGCTTGTATGCCCAATTTGATAGCTGACGGGTCGGCAGTGGTGGCTGAGTTTTACGAAGCGCAAGTTTATGGGCAAGTCTCTATAGAAAGCCAGAATACCAACCTTAAAGCTCGTGATGTTTTTAGGACATACAGTCTCTCCAGATTAAGCAAAATCTTCTTATCATCGTTGATTCCCATTGGGTTTGAAATCTCGGATTTGAGATCTCACAAGGCTTCAATGGAAGAAGTGTAAATTTTGACGCAGCTACCTAGCCATTGCGTTGACATGACCCTGTCTTATATCAGCGGCTTGAGACACCGAAATCAGAACGCTGTGTAACAGTATTATGACTGCATTTGATCAGCTTCAGGCTTGGTATCAGATCATGTAGCAGTTGCGAGGGCAGAGCCCAAACCTCGACGTACGAAACTTCTCAATAGCAAAGAGCTTCCCTATCTGTTCGTAGCTCTCAGATGAGCTTAGATACCTAAGTCATTGCTCAAATCGACAGCATTTTGTGCTTAAGTCAATCGCACTGGCATCTAAGACTGCCGCTTATTCTGACATCAAGCCTGCCTTCAAGCTTTGGTAGCGACAGCGATATACCTAATAAAAAGGGAGGACTTATCTTGGTGCTTGTGGAGAAGAATGGAGATTGGGCGATCCTCGATATACTGCATATCGGCGGAAGGATTCTCCAAACAAAATCGCAAATGTCTGGCCGGATCACACGGAGGACATTTTCTTGCAAGGTTTGTACACATTTGTCTCTCACAACCCCTACAGCTGACGAATGCTGCACGTCTTTGTACCAGACAAGCGGATATCAAAATACACTCGGTAGGACCCATGCGCCAGGTCCAACGTTATGATCTCGGACTGGATCTTCGAGTACGCAGGCGTAAGACGTGGCCGTAAGCAGGTGATGAACCATGTCGAATACACCAAGAGCCTCAGCTGTCAATTTGGGAGAGCGCCAGCTCGTCTGATCCAGCAGGTGCTAGATGCTGCTACCGAAGTCCAGAAGCGTAATTTCAGTGATACAGCGGAGAACGATAAACAAATCCACCGCATCCAGAACGCCACCAGCATGCTAGCATTTAGGAACCAGGAGTACCCTCGATCCAGCTCAAGAGTCCCAGCGAATGAGCCAATGGCAGCTTCGCAATCGGTTGCTTACCAAGCAGTTGGCTCATTTTTCAGCAAGAGCTAACATTTTAGTCTTAAGCATGATAACGGATTCTTGATGACGCCAACGCCACCAGTGCCAGAGCAGTTCCTTGCCCTGATGTTGGTCAATCGCCTAATTCGAGCCGAAGCTCTCAAGTACCTCGAGTTTAAGATCTCCTTCGACTTTAGAGACGACATTGAAGCTATACAAACATTTTGTAAAGAAACCAAAAGTCGACATCGTATCAGGTACATGAGTCTACAGGTCATCCAGTGAATTGCTCAATATGTTCTCAAACTATCTTCCAATGTAAGCTCCTACCTCAACACCAACAATTCCAATCTTCGAACGCTTTTCATCAGCTTCATTTCGCGCGACCCACGTGATCTAGGTTATGAGAGCAAAGGCTGGGGTCTCCAGACGCGTCTGTGGGGACCGAGCGGCATGAAGGCGAAGGTGGTAATGAGTATAAGGTCGGAGCCCGTTTGTGAGCACTTTGAGTCTGAGCGTTTGGGTATTCCGGGGTGGCAGTGCATTGACACTGATAGCTGGGAAGGGCCACACGGGATTTTGTGTCTCTGGCCGCATCTGGCATACTTGATGACGCTGGTGAATATTACTAAACCGTGGTATCTTGCCATCGTCGAGCCCAGAGTTCAATCCAAGCTACTATGAACTATTTCTTAATGCAAGATAGTACGTCGTACTGGGGGCCAACGTAGGTCATCAACTAGGACTAGAGACGCGATGCATGCTTCATGCTGACTGAAATTGAAGCGAACAGTGGTATCGTATCGCAGTCAGATGTTTTAGTGAATGCCCAATACGAGTAATCATCTCCACTTCCTTTAACATGCTTGAGTGGCATAATGTCTTGCGCTTGAAGTCAGTCCGAGTGCATATTTCCCTACCGTTAAGCCATTTTCTGAATCCACGCTACAACAACAACAGCGCAATGTCAGTGAGGTACAACTTGTCGAATCTCGCAGACTTACACGAAGCGCAGTGTCCTTCATTTCCAAGCATCCACGAAATGGTCATTGAAATACGAGGCGTTCATCGTGCTCTGAAATCTCGCCGTCTGCGCCATCCTCAGGAAGTCCGTCATCTCCGCTCCCCAATACATGTTTCTAAGACTTTTACGAAGTGGAGTGCTCGAATCGACGTTGGTCTTGAAACTTGTAAAGGGAGGACTGCAGCGACATCTTGTTTCGAGACACCACAAGTCTCATATGACCTTCCATCAGGATAAGAGAGATTTGCTTTAAAGAGCTGACATGTTGGCGGCCTCAGCTACAGAGCTAAGTGATAGCAGACATCGAGGTCGTCGCTGAAGTCAAAACAAAGGCTAGCTCCTAGGATGGGGAGCGTGTACCTGCGGTAGAAGTGATTGACAAAATTCTACGAGAGCGTTTACGGTGTAGTAGATGCGCACTGGATGGAAACATCGTTATTTGGATCACTTGCCATAGCTGACAGCTTCTGGACATATTCGGCGTAGAGCGAACAGTCGAAGCAGGTGTGCGGTGTCGAGCTACTCCTTGGTTCTCGCTTCTTGGGTATGGTGGAATGCAACCGCAATATCCTCATAGTCCAAATTTCCAGGTGCTCTGGCAAATCGAAAGCCATATCCTATATCCTCAATCCTTTTCGCCAGCCTCGCCGACTTCGCTCGCATACCCCAGACAACATTTTTCAACCTGTGACTACGAGACGCGATGACTTCCCTGTCGCGGTGTTCTCCCGTAACCTCATGGACGACACCTATCAAGAAAGCATACTATCGTATGCCAGACGCCGCTTATCTATGATGCAATGTCCATTTCAAAGCTAGGGTATTTTGGTCAGCGATTCGATGCCCCTTGCTTGTCGCTTGAGCCCACAAGCAAGGGGTAATATCCACACCATTGCTGCCTGATTCCACCTCTACAAACATGCACACAGACCCTTTGGACTTTCGCTGAGCTCAACTTATATCTCATTCTTTAAAACAACGTTCAAGCCATGGCTGGACGCAAGCCTCGCAAAGCTTCGAGTGCTGTCCCGACTTCGACTTCCGCACCTGTCGACCTAATTTCCCTACTGCCCAAAGAAATACGCTTACGAATATATTCGTTCGTGTTTGAACCTGTAACCTTACAGATCGAGAAACGATGGCGAATATCAGAAACGCCCAGCGGCTCATCGCCATCACTACAATGTAGATATTCTGCCGTCCTCTCGATGCGCAGGGATATCAGATGTCGAAAGTTCTCTGCAAGGCTTGATCAGGCGCTCTTCAAAGGTATTTACTCTTTCACGATCGTTTATTTGCGCTGCTGATATAGTGCGAAGCTCTCCAATGGACTCAAAACCATAGTATCGTCTCGCAAGGCCCTGTGGGTGGACCATCTACCAATAAGATCATAATTAGGATCATCTACGAACTTACGGGCCAGCAACGCCTCGAACACCAGGTCAACATAGAGATCAATTCGCTCATAGGTCGGCAAAGAAGACTGAAGCCTAAGCGTTCGGACCTTCAGGATCTTACTGTCAACGAAAAGTTACCTAAGATTGCAGAGACTGCTCGTTATACGATTCGACTCATTGAAAAACTCCGCAATTTACAAGTCAGGCAGAACAGCCTCATTGATGAACAAGTCGATGCCATTCAAGCTGCTGCTTCTAAGCTTGTCGATGACATCGATCGTGAGCGGGCCTATCTCGCACACATGGCGGTACTAAAAGTACCGAATACCGCACTGGACGGAAACATCAACATTTTCCGTGATCTGTCTAGCTTCGCGACAGATTCGAAGTGTGAATTTGGGCTCTATCTGAATGAATCACTGCCAACGAATCACCTCTCTCTAGCTTCTGTTGATCATTTCTACCGATCGGATTCTTTGCCAGTGCTAGCCTCCAGTATCGTGTACGACTTTGGTGACGACGTCAAGACATTACATACCTTCTACCAAGCTCTGAAGCCAGCATCGCGTACGTCAATGAGGAATGTTCGCCTAATCTTTGCGGAAGGCCACATGTCCGATGCTATGGCTGTCATTACTAGCTTGAGCAGCCTGCGGACTCTACACATCGATCTTTGGCCGCGAAACCCAATGCGAGCAGATGCAGGGGACAGAAGCTGGGGCAAAGATACCAAAGAAATGCTCAAGTTCGTTAGTACGATAGACATTCGGGTAGTGATTGAGCTGAGATGGTTTGAAGACTGCGAGTATTTTGAGCGGGAGTATACCGACAGAAGTTGGCAAAGGCTTCACGGCAGTGATGTAGTGGATACAGACGAGCGAGAGCAAACCTATGGTATGTGCCAACGCTTCTACCAATTGGTGGGGAAAGGAGAAATGGAATAGCGTGAGGCGGCCGCAATAAACCTGATTCAGGGATGAGTCTCTAGAATGGACATGATTAAGTCCAATTTGAGCGAGCGCAATGACCAAACTTTAAGGAGAAGGCCGTAGCAGTTGTCGTAATTCAGCTTCACAATGTCATGCAAGATAGCAAATCGTTAGATCGAGGAACGCGCAAGCGCCTGAATGAATGGTATCTTCCCGCCAATATCTCAGCTTCTATGCTGCTCCTGCACAAAACCGCCAGAATTTCCGGAGCGTCGTGCCATCCAACCCATCAACGCCATGCTCATTTCCCAAATCCTAGCCCACCAAGCCCAGAGACGAACCACAATGGCTGACCCAGAGTCTACATAACAATACAATCCTTTTCCTTCTTATCATCCTCCGGCGAGATCGCGGAATTCGGCCCTCCACTCCTCCTACGAACCATGCCCGGGTCCAAGCCCCCACCGTTACCTCTACCAGTCGAAGCCCTTGGATTGTGCCCTCTTCTTCCGTTTCCATAATAAGGCGACCCACTGTATGAAGCAGCATGCTCACCGTATGCACTCGACCCTCTTGGCCTCCCTGGCAGGGGCCGCGGTGTGCTCACGTTGGGGCTTGGCAACGCATTCGGATGGGCTGGATGGGTCGCTGGAGGTATGTATGCTGGCCCCTTAGCTGCTTGCTCATAGGTAGGCGGTGGAGCGTCTTCTGAGATGCTGGACTTTCTGGGTGGCGGTATGTTCGTCCCTGGAGCTTGCCTTGAGCTTCCGCTTCTACGGGTTGGCGGAGAGGGACCGTCCTGTGCGCCGGTGGCTCCTCGGCCGAAGCCTGGGAATGTACGTCGACCTGATGAGTCGGCGTTGTTCAGATAGGCTTGGGAAAGGTCGTCATCGCGGCGACGTTTGGCTGCCTCTTGGCGTTCTCGTTCTTCCTCCTCTTCCTGGAGTTGCATGGCAAGTGCGAGGTCGTGATCTTCTTGTTCGGTATTTGGAGATAGGGGGTTCGTGTTGTTGGTGATCTTAAGCGTTGAGAGAGGTGGTAAGTCGGAGTGATTCGCTGACCCGTTTCGTTGAGGTCTTCGAGACCTGATTCCTACCGTAGCCCAGCCAGAGTCGTCTGCTAGCGCAGGTTGTTGAGCGTCACCAGCGACGTTGCCAACTGGTCGAAAATCGCCAGAGAAGAATTCACACCCTTCTCCACTAACATCGACAAGGCTCTCCCAGACCACTTCGTCATGTCCAGCGTAGCCCATATCGGTCACCAGAGTCAAAAGCTGGCCAGATCGAGGATGTCTGTATAGAGTACTGAAATGGTCGTTGCGAAAGAGTATAGCAATAGCGCCCGGAGCAAGCGTCTCGGTCATAGTATCCAGTCCGTAGCCGGTCAATTGTGTAGCAGTAGATGATAAGAAGTACTTGACATTGGCAATGTCTTCCAAGACAACTTGTTCCCCTGAACCCAGTCCCTGTCGTTGAAGCTTCTCTTCCAGCTCTTCCTCACGGAACATGAGATTCTGAGCATCCTCGTAAGTCTTCGCCGATCGCTTCAGGGATGCAAATGCCAAGTGGTTCCTTGGTGGAAGCCACCCATGGATCAGTGGTATTGTGAAGGTACTGTAAAGCTTCATCTCTCGGGTATGCTCGAAGCCGCCAGCTTGCCGATGCTCATGCGTGTTGTTGGGGAGATCGCCATCAATAGGGGCGTCCATGAGGTTCAATGCCTCTGCTTCTAATGGCACGAACCGGGGATTGACGTTCATACCAGTGTGGAGATTCACGAGGAACGCGTACAGATCAGTGAAATCTGGCAAGTCGCTGCCTCTCCGGCCAGACATGAGCTCATCGATCACAGCGTCTAGTAAAAGACCTAGACTAACTTGCTCACGGACGCGAAGGGTCTCCACTAAAGCAGTCTCGATACCAGAGGGGGTTGAGAGCACAAGAGCGTTGACAAGCGCGAGCAATGGACACGGGCCGTTCGCGTTTTGAACCATGATTGGCGATCTTCGAGGATTGACTGAGAATGAAGCATCGTACCAATTGACAAGCCTGATCTGGTAAGTCTCACCAGCTCTTCTCTTCTTCGCCGGGTCTTCCTCTTTGGATTGCATAGGTGGCGCTGCTTCAGTAACACCATACTCAATCTCACTCGTCTTTGGCGGCCTTGGAGGCTGTGGTGGCGGGTATTCTTCTTCTTGCGACCGTCTTGGTGGTAACGGTGGCCCTGCATCTCCACTGTATGAATCGTATATAGAAGGTTTCTCGATACCACTGGGGGACCGCCAGGGCTCTTGGGCAACATCATTCTGAAGGCGCATAGATCCTTCCCCAGTCTCGTTCAATGGAGCCTGGGAATATTCTCCAATATCATTCTGTACTTGAGCCGCAGGTTGCTCATTTGGGCGTATGCCGTTGTGAGCTAAATCAACAGAAGGCTTTACGGGTGCCCGTCGAAATTCTTCGGAGAAGGTATGCGGATTTGCTTCCGTGTCTGGACTCTTCACGTCTAGCATTGGAGCTTGGGCGGCTCTCTGATCGCCATGATCGGTCATTGAATTTGCTGCTGGGTCATGAGCTGTCCCATGGTCAACGATTTGAGGGCCTTTCTCGCTCAGCGGCTCGGCTGGCTCTGCTGGCGATGTTTCAAACTTCATCCATGGTTCAGCGAATGGATGCCGCGTCGGTTGCGAGCCCAATCCGGCCTTCTTGACAGACGCATCTTCATCCCAGATATCAGCACTACTCTCTCCACCGAAATCGGCTCTCTCTGGCGCTTTACCATTATTGTTGTGCATTTGGCGGTAAGGATTGTTCGACGTCGACCTTTGTCGATTCTCAGGAACCATGATTGGGGCAGCCTGCAGGGGCGTCTGCGCCGGGGTGGGTATGACATCCATATCAGGGGTTGTAGATCTTGACCCTTCCCACGATGACCTCGGGGTACTTTTCCTAGATCCAATTCGTAACGCGGGTGGTATGTCTTCATCCCTCCTGCTGGTGACGTCTTTTCTACCTCTACGGGCCGTCATTGACGGTATGCCATTCTGTGCAGTCGCTCTTTCGTTGACGCTTTGCCATACATTGACATTGTTTTGCGGGTCAACAGCCCCACGGACCTGGGCTTCTTCAGTGCCAGGACTGCCTTCACGGAATCCCTCTGAATATGGTGGAGTTTCAGTCCTGACCCCGTTAGGTGATGCAGGCGAGGCTGGGTAAGGCGTTGATTGCGCCACCGTAGCTCTATTCTGGTTGACTGGTTTTCGAACCATCATTCTTTGTTATGGCTGCCTACTTCGGCGGTTGTAGCGCGGTAATTGGTGAGAACCCAGATTTCGACACTGGACTCAACAGTGAAGCCTCCCAGAAGAAACAGTAGTAGAGCGTTGTACCTTGACAGCAGATGGCTACATTTTAATGGTATTCTGTAGGCAGGCGTATTGCAAGAGGCAGTGCACGTTGGGAGGACGCAGGGACGCGACGTCGGAGCTGAAGAAACTTGGACAGAGATCTGTAACCTTGGATCGGGATCATTGGCTATATAAAGAACAGTAATACTTCACATACGCAAGACGATGAGTGATGACAACGTAAAAGCGTACGAATGTACGAACGGGTGGGGCCGAGGCGATAAGAACAGCGCTATGAGATCCTCAGCCTTAGCACTCGGCTGCTCCAGTGGTTGGGGCACCACACTGATCTACTGTCCTAGCTGTTACAGAGCCGTAAGCTCTCATGTGCAGATTGACTTCAAGATGAAGCCAGAAGTCATTCGTCCGAGCGCCTACGTCGCCCTACGTTTACCATCAGACCAGCTCATCGTCGTCCAAGTCCAGCCAAATACGTACGTCAAATAGCTGGAGTGAGCAGTATCACCTTGCCCCAGGCTCTTCTCCGCTGACGCTCAATCACAGTACCATATCAATTGGCAAGTATGGGGCCTTCCAGGCAAACCACATCATTGGGCGACCATACCATCTCACCTTCGAAGTTCTCGACAAGGCTCAAGACGATGCAGCAAGCAAGACTCTTCGGATAGTACCAGCTGCAGAACTCTATGCTGATATCGAAGAAGAGGGTGTGGCTATATCTGTGGGAGTAGACGATGGAGACAGTAGCAGGAACCAAGATGGCGTGCAGTACGATGTTGTGGGCGAGGACGGGAACGTCGTAATGCGAACGAATCGCCAGATCATTGACGACCCACTCAGCCAAGTCATGACTATGGACGAGATCGAGGAAATGAAGGCGAGCAATACTGGCTCTGGGAAAGACTTGGTGGCTAAGATACTAGAGTCGCATTCAGCGCTGGATCAGAAGACTGCCTTTGCGCTCGCTAAATATACCCTACGAAAAACCAAGAAATACTTGAAGAGGTTCACGGTACTACCGCTGGACGTATCGATGCTGGCTAAATGGATGTTCACGGAGAAGGAGCCGATGAAGATCATGGAGCTGAGGGAGGAGATACTGGCTTTGATTGGAAGTTGGTCGAATGTGCACTGGACGCCACCGACTCCTTTGTGTCCTCCAGCAGGGGAATACTCTGAGGCTGGAGGTGGAAGATGGCTTGTGATCGATGAGACTGCAGGTCTGCTGGTTGCCTACATGGCAGAAAAGATGAGCGTCTTATACCCCTCTGAAGACAACAGCCAGGGAGCAAAGAGCGGAAAGCAGGAGACCAACCCGGCAGATGGCGAAAACAAAGCCGAATCCACAGAACACACATCCACATCCACACAGCCACCTCACCACCCACGCCCCCACAAATCCCCAATCTTCGCCACCGCAAACACCATAACCCTCCTCCACGCGAACGCACAACCCAACCTCTCCCTCCTAAAATACTTCCAATTTGACGCCTTCAATCCCCCTCCCACTCACCCCCTCTCCCACCATCTCAAAACCCTCTCGTGGTTGCAACTTCTTGCTCCATACCACGATGCCGGCTACACCGAGCCCGAAGCCGTCTCCGAAGATACGCTTCAAGGGTGGAAAAGCAGTAAACGAAGTAATTACTTTCGGAAGCGGCGGCGGTGGGAAAGGATTAAGTCGATTGCGGATGAGACGCGTGCGGGTGGGTTTGATGGGTTGATCGTGGCTTCGGTGATTAATCCTGCGAGTATACTTAGGCATACGGTGGCATTGCTGCGTGGTGCGGCGCAGGTTGTTGTTTATTCGCCTACGATTGAAGCTTTGGTGGAATTGGCCGATTACTACTCAACAGCGCGGAGAACAGCCTTCGTGTCGAACCCACCCGATCCAGACTCAATGCCAAGCGAAGACTTTCCGCTCGATCCTACGCTGTTGCTCGCACCGACGATTCATACAGCGCGTAGTAGACCTTGGCAAGTGTTACCTGGGAGGACACATCCGCTGATGACTGGAAAAGGGGGCACGGAGGGGTACATATTTACTGCTACGAGAGTGTTGCCTGCTGAGGGTAAGGTCGAGGCGAGAGGGAAGAACAAGAGACGGAAGGTCGAGAGTGGGATGACGCCGTCGTTGTCGCGGTTGGAGACGCCTGCAGCGGTGCAGGATGTTTCTGTAAAGCAAGAGCAAGATTCATCATAGACCAAATGAGCAAAAGATATCAAAAGCAATTGCGAAATGAAACAATCTGAATGATGCACTACTCCTATTTGAGATTTCGAAGACAGGTCTCAGGATGAACATCTATGCCGCTAATCTCTCCTTTTGCGTTTTGCTCTTCTTGCTCCTGCAGTCCGAAAGCCTGCGCTATTTTTCTGTGCCAATTGTCACGTTCAGTGGTAAGTTAGCCATTCATAGAAGAACTTCATTGATCACTCGACCACATTTGAGCACCGATCTTGACACTTTCCACTCAAGATTGATGCAGTTCGCGAGATCGGAGTTGGAAACCAAGCAGCAAGCCTAGTGGCATCGTATGTTTCTGCTCCCACCTCTACAATCGTACATGTGCATTCCACATCACTGACTTTATTGTTCGTTTGAGGTGACAGATTCTGCTTGGTCTGCTGCAATTGCAATATCAGAAATTCGTCTGAACAATACTGTCTTACTTCATGCCTCTAAATATGCAGGTTGCTCAAAACATGTCGAGATTCGCGGTCACGTGATCGAAATGGACCCAGCAAAAGATTAAGCACCCGCAAATGCAGAAGATCTTCTGCAAAGCCATCATCTCCTGTTGGCCAGTCAGGAGCTCTATCCGGGCTTTGGCGGGAGGTCTAGTTTGAGCTTGGGATGCCCTTGGCCACACCACGCGTCCCAGAATTTGGGGGCGGATCGCGACCTCCTTTTCCTATCGAGGTGCTTTGCCTCCCACGTCAGCAATCCTTGAGCGACCCTCACTCAATAACTCTCATAAGACGATGTTCGTAGGAAGCTGCGAAACCGAGTTCCTCACAAACATATCGAGAGTATGCTGTGTGCCCGCACTTGCCGTTCAGCGACCCATGACAACAGAAGAGGGGTTTGCATGAGCGCTATGGTAGTCTCTTCTGCAAGTTGCCACAAAGTGATAGTGAGCACGTCCCTGAGCAACGATCGAGGGCAATCCAGTCGGCGTTGCTTATTGTTATCCCTCGTCATCCGTGATATACAAACCTTCGCCTGCGGCGACGTGTATAGCCAACAGATCTGAGTAAGAACGTGGGAAAACCGCGCGAGTCGGCCCCTAGGGCAGCTCCCGCTACAACAGATACACCAGCAGGGTTAGCCCGTGAAGATTCGAAACTCTAGAAGCTTACAAGAACAGCCAGTCGATTTCACGTTGTGAGAAAGGGTCGTGCGATCTCGCATGGCCATTGCGAACAAACGCCCAATCAGACTCGAAGGAATGCTTCCAAATGTTCCGTATGGACGAGAGCAGTAACGCCTCACAGGACTCGGCGCAGCAACGGCGTACAAGACATGCCTGATGCAGCGATTTGGATGGAAGTAGATAGCCAAACATACCTTATCACACAGAGCATGAGCCTTTGAAATGACGTCCTCGTATTCCCTCAGAATTCAGATTTAGAAAAGGGGGTCTTTAATCTAATGATATCAAGCACGTTTTGGCTTTAATTGCGCTGCAAGGATGTCTTTTGAAGCCTTCCCTGCCCAGCCAAGGCCCAATAGGAAGTAAGCGAGCAATTAGACTAGGATCCCTAAAATCCTACGAAGACGGTCATGAGCTTCTCTACCTCTCCTAACATCTCAAAATTTAGATAGCTTTCCACGCGCATACTCAACTGCGCAGTCTTCTTTGACCAGAGCTGCATCTCAGCTACCACTATCTACCATTTGCGGCATCTTCGCACGCGTTTTACCAGAAAGCGCAACATTGCGTGTGTCGGCCGTGATCGTGGTCACCTTCTAACAAGCTCCCAAAGCATTCGAGCTGCATGGAGAGCTTTTGACTGCTGCTCGCCAGCTAGCATCAACAGAAAACGACCATCGATACAATACTTGACTGCTTCGGCTCCTGACACTCGTTCACCGATCCTCCTTACGACTCCATGACCATCTACGAACACTGAAGAAACGATCTACGACATTCAAAACCCTGCCATAGATCAATAATACTATACCTCGACTTAATACAACCTCTGTCTTACCAAAGCCACTGTATCTGATACTCAAATTAAACCCTCTGCAATACCCGGAGCTCCAACGAAACCTCCTGCCAGCATTCCATCTGATCCATCAGCTTGACGATCTCCAAGACCACGAATCTTCTTCAACTTTCATCCGAGCTTGCGAGATACCCAGTCAACGAGATGAACAGTATGAATAACCACCACCATCTGAACGACATGTTTTACGATCAATCGTCCTCACGCTCCCCAGGTTCCCACCGACACCAACAGCAAATGCTCCACCGCCAACCCTCCCGACACTTTGACGCTTACGGCACAATGCCTAACAATGTATATACGCCCGACGACCGAGGACTGGGATATGAATCGAACAGACTTGACAGGATGAATGGCCCTGTTCAAGTTGGTGGTTATGGCTACGAGCTTCCCCAAGCCCAGACATGGAATCCTAATGCTTTCAATACCAACAACAACTTCCAACCATTCGCCGCGACTGGAAGGATGAAGTCCCAGACACGTGGGCGTAGTACTTTACCAAGTGTATGTGCACCGTTGCCCCATTTCTGTTGAATTTCGATTACTAATACCACACTACTCAGACATGGATGGACCAGCAACAAATGTCCTCATCGAACCCCTACGGTGGCATTGGACCGTCGCCTTTGGGGCTGTCGCATCTTCGCACGGAGCAATATCCTAGTGACCCTGATGAGGAACTCATACCGACCGCCATCGTCATCAAGAACATCCCTTTCGCCGTGAAGAAGGAACAGCTGGTCGAGCTCATGACTCAGATGAATCTGCCGCTCCCATACGCTTTCAACTACCACTTTGACAACGGAGTCTTCCGTGGGCTTGCATTTGCCAATTTCACGTCAGCAGACGAAACAGCTCAAGTCATCGACCACCTCAATCATTATGAGTTGCAGGGCCGAAAGCTGCGTGTGGAGTACAAGAAGATGCTGCCTTTGCAGGAACGAGAGCGCATCGAGCGAGAGAAGAGAGAACGCCGGGGGCAATTGGAAGAGCAACACAGACCCCTGGGTGGGCCGCAGCTTCAAACCCAACCTTCGATGTCTTCAATGTCATCGCATAGGCCTGCCAATACTCCATCGCCCATCGGTACACGTAATGAATTGCCAGGTATGAGCCATCACAAGGAAGTCTGTCATGAAGAGCTAATCTGACTGTGTCAAGATGCAGATCTGAACGATCCCCAGCATTTAGAATTCTACACCCAGCTTCTTCTCTTCCAACGAGATCTGTCGCGTGAGATTCTGATTTTTCCATCGACCCTCGCTCCACCTCAACGTCGCGTAGTCCATACGCTGGCCCATCACATGTCCCTAGCTCACATCTCACGTGGCAACGGCGATCAGCGACAGGTCCATGTTTTCCGTGCGACCCCAGGTCAAGAAGATGTCAGTCCGCCCTTGCTACAAAGCTCTGGCGCTCTGAGCGGAGACGCTTCGCGACGAGGCTTGAATCGGGCAGCTACCATCGACTTCAACGAGGCAAGAGGCTCGGAACCTGGCTTGTATAACAACACTCTCAGGGGACAGCAGTCCTCGGGCTTCTTGGGTATTCCCGACTCTCCAAGCGGCTTTGGCACTCAGCAGAACCTCCGCGCAGCGAAGTCTGTTGCTGACCTACGCTCTTACACGCCATCGCCTGTGCCATCTACAGCTAGCTTTCCACCCAATCTGCAAAATAACGTCACCCGCTTCCAAGAGTATGGAAATGGAAGTGGCGCGTCTGCGAAGCCAACACTGACACCTACTGCTTCCGGCTCCGCCCTCAACGGCGGCTATCGCGATGATGGTCTGATCAACGGATTTGGAAGCATGAATTTGGGAGGCATCGGGCAAAACGGTGGAAGCCCCCAACGTCTACGAAGCGCATTCTCATGGGACCAAACCCACCCGCAAGGAAACTCCGGTCCTTCTAGCGCCGGCCCAATCGGCAGCAACCGATCATTCAGCCTGAACTTCGACAACTCATCACAGGACCGAGGCCTACCAATGAGGCAGCCACGAGGCCCATCAGAGCGTGGGCCCCCAGCATTCTCCCGTGGTCGACAGAATGGTCATCAGGGTCGTGGCAGCGATGAGCTAAGGCAGCAGTCGAGCCAGGTGGAGATCATTGTTGAGTAAAGGGAAGGCGAGCTCGGAAGATGCTCCACCATGAATCACGACGGATGATGATATGACACCTAGACAACAAGATTAGGGGCCACCCTTATGTTCCCATACTTTGGTTTTAGTGGGATGGCCTCCGATTTTGGTAAGCGATACTCTATTTTCGACATTCGATGCGTTTAATCGGCAATTCCGCAGATCCCTTTTTCACACTCACTAATCAGACCAACACTCGACACCCTCCTTCTGACTGCTACTGCTATGATGAAATCCGAAAGTCGGACAAGAAACGATACGCTCCATAAAATTAGGTGTAACTGTCACAGCAAGAACATGTTGTAATTTGCAAGCACTATCTCAATTTTCGCAGTCATTCACGCACTCCAAGTACAGGTGTTTCGGTCAGGCTTCATGAGCCTGCTGGATCAGGATGAACGATTTTTTGGGAGGGTGGCAATTGTTCTTCACACATAATCATTCCAATTGTATCCTCACTGCATTCGTCGTTCTGTACTGTTCGTCAGTCAGTTGAATAGACCTAATAATACAGTATTTGTTCCCAGTCATCCTGTTGCCATTGGATCATCACGTGCTGTCAGGCTTAAGAATCTGCGGAGACGTGTTACATTACAGGGATCTCGTTGAGAAGTGGCTTCTGGCCGAAGCTGACAGTGGTGGCCACGGCAAGGGAAGCTGAACTGAGTTGACGCCTTTGAAAATGTCAATAAGTGCCCAGGTTTGTACTACAGCCACTACGGTGGATGCTTCTTGCTTTCACCGTGAACGTAGGTGAAGCCCTTTCGTGCTTCATTCCCATCATCTTGACTATCCCCAGAGTTGCAAGCTCCACGAAAGTCAAAATCTAGCTATTCACTTCGTCAACCAATTTACTTTCAACTGCGTCACTCCCTTCTTTCTCGTCTTCTTTGAATTCCAAATTCTTGCCTTTCTTCTTCTTCCACTTCAATTCTTCCAAAACATTCAATTTATCGAAGACGTTCTATCATCTACAACATTGCTTCCAAGGTATTGTTTTGTCCAAGCTTGATCTCATGAGTCCGTCCATCTAATAGCTGCTACGTACAGCAACGTTTACAAATTGAATTGAGATCACCAACAACCATCAGAGCTTTCAACAAGTCAATCAAACACCGTCACCATGCCCGTTGTAAGTCAAATACCCTCAACCATTCCTCCTCTCTTCCCCACAAAGAATGTGGCCAAGAATCCCAAAAAGGCTGCAACGCTTTCTCCTGCCACTCTACTTTACCTCACTTTTCACAAGATGCTAACAACCATCTGCACAGAAATGGGAAGGCGATAATGATCGCAAGGTACTACCACCCCCCCATCGACCATCCAAACCACCCACAACCTTGACCTTTCACTCTAAAGCCCCTATCCTTCCACCCCCTTATCTCCAAATACATCCACAACTACCAACGCGCAGCCCAAAATTCCATCCCATCGCTGACCCCTTTGCAGATGCTCCTCTGGCTCCTCAAGCGCACCGAGACCAAAGACATCGACATCGACCTCCTCGCCACTTTCATCGAAGGTAAGTCCCTCCCTTACCCATCTACTCCTCCACCTTCCCATCCACCTTCCCATCCACCTTCCCCACCCTCACACCACAGCCTCCCCACCCCACAACCTACCACTCATCCCTATAACCACAGGCGCAACCCCCAAAGCCATCCGCGAACGCATCTCCCGCCTCCGCGTCGAAGCAAAGCCCATGTTCGGCACTGGCGGCGAGGATGAAACTGCCGCTAAGCCCGCATACACTGGCAAGCCGCGTGGACGTCCCAAGAAGGATGCTGGTGGGAAGGGAGGAGGGAAGGGCATGAAGCGTAAGCGCACTGGTGGGATCCTTGCGGAGGAGCGGGATGGTGATGGGGAGGGGGGGAGTGGAGGGGTAGAGGATGATGAGGAAGAGGAAGAGGGTGTTGATGTGAAGAAAGTCAAGATTGAGCAGGAGGGGGAGGAGGGGGGTGTTGGGGGTGGGGAGTTTGAGGGTTAGAAGTGGGTGATGCCTTGGATCTGGGGGTTGGAAGGGGATGAGATTATGATGTTGCGCTGTTGGGCATCGAAAGTGGATGCGTGGTTGGATGCTTGGTAGGGCATAATGCACATTTAGTGCTGCAGATGGAGGATTGCATGTCTCGAAATGAATTCTTGATTCGGAATTATGCCTTTACTGGATTTTGCAACTGTGTTGCCAAAGTTGATATGCAGGCTAATAACTAGAAGGCTGGATACGCGCACTTGAGCAGCGAATGTTGAAAAAGCGTGGAATGTAGCCTGAGAAACGGCAAGTTTTGAGCACAGAAGGGCAACAAAACATGGTCTTTTTTCGATGATTTTGATATCTTCATTTGCATTTATTCCTGGGTAGATGCCCTCCCATTTCGTCCACGCTATGCAACCATCAACCTCAACACCATGCCCATGCAAGCCTTACTACGGCGAAAACGCACTTATCATCTAGGAGTATCCCTCAAAGTCCTACCACCTAATTTCTGCCCACCCTCAGGCGCGTCATTTCTCTCCGGCTCCTTCCCCTTGCCCTTATCCTCCCCATCAGCACCCTTCCGCTTCGTTCCACCCCTAAGCGTCTGCCCTTGGCCCGAAAACTTCGGCTTGCTCTCATCCTCCACCTTCTTCTCGCCAGTCTTGCGCACGGGCTTGACTTCATACCCGAAGAACAATTTTCCTGGTGGCAGTCTTAGGGGCTGTGGTCCGTTTGTTCTCCTCACCACAGTGGGGGGAGTATTGGTAGAAGCACCAGCGACGGGTGTAGAAGCCTTGGGTGTTGGGGCTTTGCCGCCTTTGAGTTTCTGGCCGCCGAGCAGGAAGTTGGAGGAGACGGCCTTTGCGCCTGCTGCAGCTGAGTCGGACGTAGGAGCGATAGAAGCGTAGTTGATAGCCTGCGACATAGTGCCTTGATTATGCAACATCCCGCCAGCCGGTATCCCTCCCCTCATCGAACTTGGTGTACTCGTTCCACTCACGCGTTTAGGCTCTTCATACCCCACTGGAGCGGCGAAGTCTACCTCCAAGTCAGTCTCAAGTATACCGATGGCGCCGTTCATTGCTATGTCTGGCTTGGTCTCTAGGACAGCCATTTCGTATACAGAGTCATTGTAGGCGAAGGTGAAGATGTCGCCTTTTGTGAGGCAAGCGAAATTCCGGAAGGCGTTTTCGAGAACTGCTTTAGGATCGGAGATTTCGAGGAAGGTGGGAGATTGCGCTTGAAGTTTTGTGAAGGTACCAGATGGGAGGTCGGTGGATTTGATTTGGAGGAGATCGCCGGGTTCGAGGGCAAGGGTTTGGAGCATCTGGTAGATGAGTAAAGATGTTAGCTGATACCAGCAAATGATTACGAAGAGTTTATGAGGACAAACCCAGTATGGCAGATATATCTTGCCCTCCTCAGCTATGAACTCCAGCACACCGGCATGTGTCATAGTCTCTTTTGCTCCATTCATGAGCTCGAACAGCATAGGATATGTGATATGCAGCCTAGTGAGCTTGTCGAGAGCACTGGGCGGCATAATGACTTTTCCTCCATGGTTGACATTCTCTCTCTCAGGCCCCGGCAACATAGCAACTGGATAGCACCGATAGTACTCGTCGAAACGCTGTGTAGGACCTGCTCTGCCCATCATGCCTGGGGGAAACCCGCTCATCATCGCGTCGTCTTCGTAAAAGCCTGGGAATGACTATATATTATTAGCAAGAGACTCATATAGCGAGCTGTGTCTGACTGATACCATCTTGACGGTTTGATGAGTAGATCCTCCAAGAAGATTGTAAGTTATCGCTGGCTCAGAGGAGCTCTTGAGGTGTTGCGAATCGTAGGCCTACTCGCGGGTAAAGTTCGGCAAACGCGGGGATGACGCCAAATTGTTGATGAATCGACAATCTCAACCCCTCTGCCGTAATATCTTCGCCATTCTATAGCGCATCTTCCTGTCCGCTATGTTCTGCGCTGCCTCCCACGAACAATCACCAACTTGAACGCTTCCCACTCCCAACATGGCCACTCGCCGTCCCGCTCCCCGTCCCAAACGCCCCGGCGAGGAATTCGCCCGCAACAAATACGTCAACTCCGGCGAAGGCCCCTACACCAAAAAGCCCCGCTTCGACGTCCGCAACCCTTCCGCCCTAGCTCCCGATGCGCCTGAAGAAGTCGACGCCTTCATCGAAGCCGACGAGATCGGCAAGCGCGGACAAGCAACCAAGCGGAATGCTGTACAAATAGACGGCTATGAGTCAGATTCGTCTAACGAAGGCTTTGATGCCCGAGCCGACGCCAAAGCGCGGGAAACGAAGGCTGGGGAGAAGAGGGGGCAGGAAGAGGCGAATGACATGTTTGCGGATCTGGATGAGGAAATCAAGGATGGGGATGAGGATGAAGAGCTAGCGGGGGAGGGCAAGAGGAAGAGGAAGGAGGTTAGTTTTTTGGCGGAAGAGGATATTGAGGGGCAAGTTGGCTCGAGTAAGAGTGGGGGACATGTTTCTTCAGAGATACTTATGAACGGAAGGGAAAAGCGAAGAGAGAAAGAGGTGGAGAGTAGTAGTGAGAGTGATGTTGGAGAGGAAGAGAGGGCTGAGGTCGTTAATGTGGATGAGGAGATTGGGGCTGGGGGAAAGAAAGAACATGCGCCTAAGCTGGATGCGTTCAATATGAAGAATGAGCAGGAAGAAGGCCGCTTTGATGCGCAGGGGAATTTTGTAAGGAAAACAGTAGATCCAGACGCGGTGTATGACTCCTGGCTCGAAGGCGTGTCGAAAAAGGACATGAAGAAAGCAAAAGAAGCAGCCGACAAACGAGACGAAGAGCGGCGGCAGAAGAGACTGGAAGATGATGCTGTGGCTACAACTGACATCTTGACGACATTGATACCATATCTAGAGCGCGGTGAAACGGTGCTAGAAGCATTAGCGCGGCTGGGGAAAGGTAAAGTGAAGAAGAAAGCGAAGTGGCAGAAGAACAGGCGGAAGGGGGAGGATGCTATGGAAGTTGATGTAGAAAAAGCACCAGAGGATCCAGCGGAGACGCGACGAAGGGAAGCGGTGGAGGCTATTACTGGGGCTGCCGATCAGCTGCTTACAAGGGGGCAGACCGATATATATGATCAAGAACGAGAAACACTGATGCGTCAATATTCGCGAGATACAGGCGAACCTTGGAATGATCCTCCCAAAGACGAAGAAGAAGCTGAAGAAGGTGTACGAGAGAACAAGCAATGGGAGTACAGATGGATCGATGGCAGAGATGGAGGAACGGTCAATGGACCATATGATGGAGCTATGATGGTGCAATGGAATGATGCTGGGTACTTTGGGGAGGGAGTGGAGTTCAGGGATATTGACGGCGAGGAGTGGAATAGGGTCGTAGACTTTGTCCGATAGGAAGAGATGAGCATTCGAAGATACCCATGAGATCACATATATCTCAATACTGAATTCAGTTAAATGCTATTAGTGCTTCTTCGCAGCTCATTTGCCGGTACCGACGTACAATTATGGCTCATCTTCGCTTCATCTGAAGGACGTTACATGCGTGTTGATTCGCTGGGTATTGGTACAAGGTCAAAATCTATCCTGTCTGTCTGGTGCTTTTCCGCCAAACTCCGTCGCTGTGCTGCTGATGGTAGAGAAATGAAGGGTGTGCTGTTGCCCGAATCAATTGTCCTGAGCCATTTCCACATCACCACCATTCGTGATCGCCATCGTGACGGTCCCTTCATCGCCAATGAAGCGCTTTTGATGCTCAGTAACAAAGGCGAGGCTTCGAGCAGTGTCGTAGAATAGAAGATAGCTTCTCTCGACATCCGCCTGATCAATTGTCTTTGATTTGCGCTTCAGGGCAAGCTGCCAGGATGTCGCGATCAATTGGCTCGCATAGCGCAGGCCCGCCTCCTTGCCGGTCTTGGTGAGCAATTCCAGAGCGTTGGGGCTGACTTCCACTTCCTCTTCCTGGGCACGGATTTTCAGAATCTCACGGATGTCATCCCCCTGATAGGCCTGAGTGGAAATGATAACGACGCGGTCGAGGAAATCATGAGGAAGGCCGTGGGGAGAGCGATATTCAGTACCGCGAACCTTGGTGCTGCCGCGATTGCTTGCCATGATGACGATGGGAGCCAGGTCGTCTTCGAGGGCGCGGTTGATGTAGGAGAAGCATTCGATGTCCAGCATGTGCACCTCATCGAGGAACAGAACACCTGGTACGATCTGCGCCTTTCCTTCCTCTTTCCACTCTCCAACCTTGACATTGATGGCGTCGCGAATCTCGCTACCGATCTCGCCCGTGTCGCCAGAGAAGAGTCCGAGAAAGCCTTGAGTGCGTGAGTTAATGCAATCGATCTCGTGCAGGCTGACCACGTGAACCACTTCCTTGCGCTTCTGAAGCTCGCCGTCCGGGCATTGCACAAATTTGGTATCTGCGCCCATGGCGTCGTAGTCACGCGAGCGTGTGTAGGAGCGACCGAGCTTGGTGATGCGGCCAGAGGTCTTATTGAGCATGATAACGTCTCCAGCAATGACTTTCTCTTTGGTCATGGAATCGATCATCTTGGTGCCCATATCGTAGATTGTTTCCATGTCGGTGGTCTTGATGGTGAGCTTGCCTTGCTTGTTGCCCTAGATGCGTAGCTAATGTCAGTACAGCATCTCGGTGATTTTTGCATGTGACAACATACACCAGTGACGCTACGATCGACCTGGATCTCCACAACCTCTCCCTCGATAAATTCAGTCTCCTCGACGATTCTCACTCCAATCGACTTCCTGAAAGCCTGCGTCAAAGACTCGGTTTTCCCAACCTCATGGGAGTAGATTTCCGACGAAGAGCACATATTGAACGGCACGTCTGGCCCCAAAGACGCAGCCATTCCCATAGCAATTGCTGTCTTCCCCGTGCTTGGAGGTCCCGCGATCAGCACAGCGCGCCCAGCGATCTTGCCCTCTTTGACCATTTGTAGAATGACTGCAGCTGCCTTGCGGGCTTTTTCTTGTCCGACAAGACCTTGGGAGTTCGCACGAGGCGTGAGGGTATCCTCATCGACGCCGAGTCCACGAATGTGGGAGTGGGCGCCCACGAGGTTGAGGCCGCGAAGAAGCTCTCCCCCTCCAGTAGAGACAGTGGTGATAGGCTAGAGTAGCTGTCAGTTAGTAAGTGCTTGCGGCAGGATCGAGGGTCTTCATACCGCTGCCATGATGAGAATGAAGTGCGACTGATCGTGATCTTTAGGGACTGTTTGTTCCTCAAAGTCTAGTAAAGCTATTATTTTGGTCTTGAGCTAGCCGGCACCACCGGCGATCACAATTTTACCCCGGGTTTAACCACTCCCGCAACTCTAAATGCTTCAGACTGGTAGACACTTGACATTGTATATATGCACCTTTTACAAAGTATGAACCTCTCTCTCGTTGAACAAGCTTGTGGGAAACTAAGGAACTCGAGCTGTGAGAAGAAAGAACTTCTCAGGGAGGTCCTCACAAGCATCATGTTTCTGCACCAGCTTCTTCGCTGCGCCCTTTTTCCACATGGTTTCTTGCCTCTGAAGTCGTCTTCTTAGGACCAATGAACGAGCAAATGCACAGCTTGACTTGCCTTCTCGAACTATGCAAGCAATGCACTCAGCAGCTACTATGAGTTTCTAAGGGCTGCGCACTGAGGTGAGGGCAGTATTGAAGCTGCTTTCGCGCTAATCCGAATCAGGCTTAAGGCCTTCTACCCGCCAAAACGGTATGAAAACAACAATCGCGCCTCGCCGCTCTTCCGACCTTCACACTAACATACACTTACTTTCTCTACATTTGATCACCACGTCAGCAAACTCTCAACCATTGTTCATCAGAGTCGCCTAGCCTTCCACAGAACACTCAAGCTGTCAGGAAATCATCAAACGCGAAATGGCTGGCGGTAAAGGCAAATCTGTGGGTGGGAAGGCAGGGCCTAAAGAGGCAGCAACGAAGTCCCAGAAGTCGCACTCCGCCAAAGCTGGACTCCAGGTCAGTCCCATTTCTCCGTCCATTTGTCTCCAGTCTGGAAACTCGATGATCGCGGGTCCAACGTCTATCTCAGCCGAGAGAGGCCAAGAGCACATAATGTCAACACTGGCGCTCTGAGTCAAGTCGCGCCACATCAGCTCAGTGTTGACGTTCTCAGCTCTCGTGAACGCACGCCTCGGTTAAAATTAGGAATTACACGCGTATTGAGTCGCTGAAGCTTGCGACCTCGCTCAACCTTGGCTATGACACATCTTTCCCATGGTATCTTTGCTGACATATCTTCCCATCCTAGTTCCCATGCGGTCGTGTCAAGCGTTTCCTGAAGAACAGCACGCAAAACAAGATGCGCGTCGGCGCCAAAGGTACGCTCACACACCTCTCCTAAACCCCACCAGACACCGTTCATCGAGTCTCTGCTCTCGAGAACCATAGACTGACAATCACTTGTTTCCAGCTGCCGTCTACGTCACCGCCGTCCTCGAATACCTCACCGCGGAAGTTCTCGAGCTTGCCGGGAACGCCGCGAAAGATCTCAAAGTAAAGCGTATCACCCCCCGTCACTTGCAGCTCGCCATCCGTGGTGATGAGGAACTGGATACCCTGATTCGGGCGACCATCGCCTTCGGTGGTGTGCTGCCTCATATCAACCGCGCTCTGCTGTTGAAGGTGGAGCAAAAGAAGAAGGGTGGCAAAGACGGGGCTTGAGGAATTAAGCGGTCATAATGAAGTGAAAAAAGATTAAGGTAGAGGAGGAGCATAAGGAGTGGTTGTGTTTTCCAGGCGTGCTGGACTTGACTATGGTGGGAGATCTCATGTGGCTCGAATGGAGGGTGCGGCTCAAATTTTCCTTAGGACCTTCCATTTCCTCAAGGCTCGCTCTGGACGCTGTACCTCCTTAGTGTACTCAATGAAAACTACTGAACAAGACTCGCTCAAGCACTGGCGGTGCGTGTTGATTTTGTGCATCATTCCCTGCTAATCTTGTCACTGCTGGGGCCTTTGAAACCACTTGCCAAGCCTTGACTCATGTTTGTGCAAATCACAAGAGGCAAGCACATCCACTGCTTCTTTTTAAGAAGTAAGCTAACCCGCTGATTTGCTATACGTACTACGTTGTCCGACCTCCAGGCCAGGCACTGAGGCTGGCACTTGTTCCCTCTTCGTTTTCCATCCCGCAAGGTCTCTCAAAATGTCAACATCCAAACTTCATCTCCAACCTTCCGTACCGTCCTCAAGGCAAGTGATCTCACTCTTCATATTCATACCCAAAAGGCTCGCCTTGCAAGGAATCCAGTCGCGACTTTCAGCAACCCACAGGAATTTGCATCCTCCTGTGCGGTCTCTAGAAGTAGGAATGACAAGTTTCCACCAACCTCAAACTCCTTGCTACCTTCCTTCCGGCATGGGCGAACCCCGTAACGCTACTATTCTATGAATGTTATGAAAGAATGGGCGTCGCTCTCGCAAAGAATGCTTATTCGCCGGTCATCCTACGGCAACGATGAGCGTAGATGCACCCAAAGCACTTCATTTGCCTCCCGAACCGGTTTCGGCTGGGCATAGGCGACATGGCAATGTTGAACATCAACAACAAGACTTCAGTGCATCTTGTTACCAGGGCGCGGAAAATATTGGGCGTGTCTGGTTGAAATTGAGATCAGGGGACAGAAAAAGTGGCCTTTCCCAATGTTGGCACGCTACTCATACGCAGCTAGGCTTCTATGTCCCAGAGCCCATGCGTCCACGACTAGTCATTCTTTTCTCAGGGATGAATAGCTGCCGAATAGTCAACATCGTCTAATCAATATTCGAAAAGACTCATACTTTTCCCGAGATGAGAGAAGGTTCCACATTTTGATCAGCTCCACTCTACATCATATCCGCGGTCGAAAAATGCGCCATGGAGGATGAGTCATGCCAAATTCGTAGGTACTCTACCATGACGCTGAGAATCTTTACCATCAGCCATGACTCTCACGTGGTTCGCGTACCACTCATCATGTTAATTCAAGCATCCTTGCAGCACAAGTAGAGGCCCTCCAACGCCCCTGAAGAGAAACTACGCGGTCTCTACCCTAATGACTGCTCTTCGATTGACCCAGCACTACCCTAGTCAAAACCTAGACTCACGAACCGCAACTCACGGGTAAGACACCAAGTCGTAACTCATCTGATAAATCGCTATACAAAAACCAGCTCAGGCCAATCCATGGAACGCTCAACCACCACTGTTACCAGACCCATCTCCATCTCCGCGATTGCTTACACCACTAGCAAAGCGAACAATCACAGCCGACTCGCAGCACTTTTCCCGAACTCAAAAGGATGGAAGCCTGAGACGCGAGAGACCTCATAGCTAGTCAAACAGCAACGCGCTCAAGCAGTCGAGCGGGATCGTGCCGAATGATTCTGACGAAGAGAGGAACCCTGGCACTGATGTTGGAAATGTGTGCGCGAAGATACTATCCTTTGTCGCAGTGATAGACACGTTGCTGAGCTAAAGCTAAGATACCCATGAAGCTGGAAACCCATTCAAGACAAGGCCGCGATAAGAGTCACTTTGGGGAAAGGGTTTTCGCTGAGAGATGTGCTGGGGTTGGACTACGAGTATAGAGTAGAGTAGAAGCTTTGGATCGAGGAGAGTATACGGGCGAGGGCGTATTGGCGGTACGATATCAGGGCGCATGGGGATAAGGATGCTTACTCCGCTTGGGATGCTGCTCATGGCTTTTAACCGTGCAGGCCACCTCGAGTTCGCGAGGTGGCCTAGGCTGTGATGTAGATGTTTCCTTTGGTGAACGCTCCTTATCCGGCGCTAATGAAATAGTATGATGCATTGAGATTGGCACCTGTTTAGGCTTCAGCTGCCGCTAGTAGGGCAGATATGACTCTGGTTTGCTGCGCGACTCCTCACGACTTGATTGCTTGGTGCTTGGATGCTCTCGAAACTTCGTTACATACCTCTAGAATCTTAATGGAAATCCCGCTTTATGTGCTACCTTTGTTAATAGAATCGACAAAGGTGAAGATCTGTTGAAAACGTAGTGCATTTAGATGAATGGCGTATCCTCGGGAGTCTTACAAAGCTTCACGCCCGGCTAGACCAGTGAAAGCTCCATACTTCATGCCTTCCTTTAAGGAGGATTGCCAGAAAGGGACAGTTTCTCACGGCCGAGGGTCGGTCAGTCGGAAGGTGGCACACCAAATGGGGCCCAGCTTTGTAACACCGCAGATTTCACCCCTTATCCTCTTCAACAACACCTTCTACGCAGCCTTCAGAGGACTGCTCAGAGCGTAAAGGTTTATCAACTAGGTTCTAGGTAGTTATGGGGCCATTAATGTATATGAAAATGGTAAAATCTCTGGTGTTACAAGGCTAGGCCCCATTTGGTGTGCCACGTTCCGACTGACCGACCCTCGGGCTGACGCGTCCTCATTTCGGACAAAAGACAGCGGACCTTGGTAAAGCTGGGCAATACTGGACGAAAAGAGTCAATTTTAATTTCATCGGTAGACATGAAAAGTCAACATGCTTGTCTCAAGCTTCCTAGGTAGCTCTGAGGCACACATTTGCGTGGTGCGACATTCTGTGTAGTTTTGCTAGAGCTCACGGATCTCCTCCTATAACTTGGAATCATGATTTGAGATAAGTAAAGGAAGTGACTCCATATGCGTTTGAGGTTTTTAACTGTAGGCCCCCAAGAGCCTGTCTGATACTCACTGCTCGAAAGAGGCTCTTACAATGGAAAGGCGCCAAGGAGAAAAACGCCACAGATCGTTCAGCCTTACGGTACCTGGTTGCTGTTGACGACGATATTCAGTTTTCATTCCTCCATTATTTTGTAGGCCGTTGTGATTCGAATAGATTGAATAAGACATCCAGCCGGGGACAGTGATCGAGGCGCTGCCAACTGACACACCGTCTTGTTATACGAGGCGGAGCCGTTGGTGCGTTGTAGGATTTGTTGGTACGGAGTACGGTAATTAAGATCGTCCCTTCCCCTGCCAAGAGTTGCTATTCTTGGTCGGTGTTGGTCCGCTTCGCCCATCGTCCAAACACAGGTTTTGCAATCGTTCTCCTTCCGCTTCCCATACTACTGCTTCACATTACAACCTCTTCAGATCCCTAGTCATTCTTTAAACTATTCTACCGTTCTGCGTGCTTTATGATTGTTCAACTCTCGTTAAATTCATTCGTTATTGGGACGAACCTTTTCCCACCTCTACATAATGTATAATCTACAGATCCTGCTCTCTGCAATATTACCATTCATATGGACCGCGTCCGCCGCACCGGGTCTGGTGGCCCGTGACCAGAACCGCAACTTCAAGACTACAACGAACAGTCCTCCAGCGAGCCAGGATCCAAGTCCAAATAAGCAAGCTGTTCATGTTCTCACCCTTGAGCAGAGAACAACGGGGACCGCTACCAGTGCAGGTTATGCGCAGTCTCTCCGTCGGAACAGTCAGGTCAATGGCGTCTACGGTACCAGTGATGTGACATCAGTCGAATCTGGTAAGCCTTTCCAATTCCAAATAAGCATTGCCTGTAGACGTCTGCTAACGCGAATCTCTAGGCTTGGTATTCGTGACAGAGATTGAAGTTGGCACGGAGACCTTCACAGTCGTCGTCGACACTGGTAGCAGCGATACCTGGCTTGTCAAGACTGGCTTTGCCTGCTCTAAAGGCACACAAGCTGCCTGCAAATTCGGCGCTACCTACAATGAATCCTCTACCTTTCAACCCATAGACAACGAGAACTTTCAACTTTCCTACACAGACGGCGAATACCTATTTGGGGCTTATGGGAAGGAGAAGGTTACAGTGGCTGGCGTGACGGTCAATGACCAGCAAATCGCTGCCGTGCAATCTGCATACTGGAATGGGGACGGTGTCTCAAGTGGTGTTCTCGGGCTCGGCTTTCCAGGAAACACCAAAGCATACTCTGGGACCAGTCAGATCTCGGACTCAGCAGATACAAAAATACAATACAGCCCTTTCTTCACCTCCGCGACCACTGAGGGCTCAGTCGCCAATCTCTTCAGCTTGGCCCTCTCTCGCGACGAGACCGGCGGCATGCTTGCCATTGGCGGTCTTCCACCCGTTGCCTATGTGCCAGTCTTCGCTAGCACTCCATTTCAGCTGCTCTCGGCATCAAGCCCATCAGCATCGGCTGGTGCGAAGCCCGATTATACGTTCTACACTATCACGACCAACGGATTCGAGTACCAAAGTGCACAGGTAAATTGGAACGTGGGCAGCTGGCTGACCTACTTTGGCAACCCCAACGATGTGTCCCAAGTCCAAGTCGTCATCGACAGCGGTACCACAGTCAACTATCTCCCACAAGTGACAGCCGACAGAGTTAACGCGCTTTTCGAGCCCGCTGCTACATACAACGCCCAGATTGGCTACTACACAGTCAACTGCAACGCCAAGGCTCCTGAATTCGGTGTAAAGATCGGACAGGAGATCTTCTACGTCAATCCTGCGGACAACATTCTGAAATTGAGCGCTACCACATGCATTACAGGTATCGCGCGTACTGGTACTGGTGGGAAATCGATACTGGGACATGTTTTCTTGAAGAATGTGCTGGCTGTATTCGATATTGGGGCTAGTCAGATGAGGTTCGCTGCGAGAGAGTACTCATGATTGGGCAGAGGTCGTCGACGTCAATGTATGATACAAGTGCTGATTTGTGCTTTTGTGAGAAAGAGAAAGGAACATAACGATACCCAATAGATCCTGGTCTGAGGAGGAGCAAAAGGGGATCGATCTGTGAATCGATGGTGAATATGTTCAAACCAGATAAAGGGACTCTACAGCAGTCATGAATTTCTAGTGCTATTTCTTCAGCAGCAACGTGGAGTTCATTTAATATAGATTCTCCGAAGGAGCTGAGGAAAGTGGATGGATTTGGCCAGGGCAATTTTACGTATATAATTCTAATACACATATCATGAGACTTCGCATCGAGTCATCCGCTCAGCCACTCAACTCCAATCTGAGTCAGTTGCGCATAATTTACGATTTAGCCTGAACGCGGAAGGTGTATGTACGAGTAAAGTACGCTAAAATAAACTGTCAGCCTGGTGATGTTCTTCGTCGCTGAATGAGCGACTGACATTTGTTTTCTTGCTTTGAGAGTATAGACTGATTTTCGTTGACAGATGCTTAGAATGAGTTATGTCTACATCAGGTGTTTGCTCGATGGTTTCGGATCCAGATGTAGGTCTCATTACGAGTACTCCATCTTCCACTTCAATACCTGGATCACCTACTGGCGCGAATGAAAGTTCAAAATAATAGTTTATCGAGCAATTGGTAATACAACATATTTGAGTCAGCGGCCGCATTGCAATTACGCATGGGAACACTGACCAAGATGATCCAGATGTATTACAGGAAGAATCCCCCAATCCATCGTAGGAAAATCCAATGAGCACGTCCGATAACGCATGAAGGTGGAGTTTTATGTCGTGGCCAACATAATCAGACGCCCTTTATTCGAGACAACTTCATCATAATGTGTTTCTGAGATCGTGCGAGTAGCTTTTCCCTCGAGATTGATGCGATATTCCTTTCTTACCACCTTGTGTAGTGCTATCCTTGGTGTGCACTTGCGGGTAATAAAGGTATCGAGAACCTAGGATCATAGTCAGAAACCATTTGATGTTGCGGAAACAAGGCGAAGCGCACCTGAAAATGCAAGAAGTAAGATGCTTCGAGCCAATATACTTCTCCGTAGAAGTCTTCGAAGCGAATGTAGCTGGAGCTAGAGAGAGTGTATGATCTGCTAATCAATTCTTGTATACGGAATAGCCGCCGTCGAATTGCTGGATAGAACAACCTTCGATTGATCAGCCTACAATTATCCTCGAAGAGGAGAGGGGAACTTACAGCAGTCGATTGAGGCAGGATTGCAACGCTCCGCACAGACGAGAACAATAATTCGATTTATCAGTCACTGTCTTTTCTACACTATCGGTAAACTGCATACCTATTCTCAAGCTTTGCAGCAGCCACGTCCATTATACCGATGATGACCCGTGTCATTTCATGACGGCTCTTCAGCACTAGATGGCCACTTTCGGCTGTCTCCTTAATCCCTGGGAACTCCCATACAACGGCCTCTCGGAACAGATTGATACGGCTTTGTGCTTGTGCATATCGGCCAAGCTGCTTCGAAACATTGCCTTGATCCTTCAACTCTCTTATTAAAAGTCTTGAGTCTTGAATGGATGTTAGTACCATGGCACTGGCGGCGGCCTCGTCTCTGCCCCTCCCCTCAGAAAACGCAGCGATTGCAGTCACTTGATGATTGAGTCGGGCAATGTCGTCCGACAATAAAGACAGACCTCGCTTACTGCTAGCTGTGGTTCCCTGCATAATTGTGACTCTATTGATCCATACCGTCAAGTCTTCCTATTCTCTATCAAGACGAACAGATTAGTTGAGTCAAATTGTCTGGAAAGACCAGTCCAGAACGTATGCACGTCCTTAGCAGCCGAGGAAGCCCAGGTAACCTTCCGTCATGTGCCACGATGCCACCTTGGCTCAGCTGCGAGACCCGACGCATCACCATACTTCTTCTGCAGTGTGGCACTGGACCTCGCAATCGAGCTCCCGGAGCCATCTATTTGACCTTTGATGGCGTTACGGAAGCTTGGGCCTGTACTTTGTAACCCACGTTGGATCTCGCCAAGTGTCGACTGTGAAGCCAGCAGTGTCGTCGTCGCTTGTTGATACTCCGAAGATGATCCTCCTTCATCTTTCAGCGCGTAACGGATCTTTTCAGCAAAGTGAGTGAGTATTCGTACATCTTAGAGTGACCACCCGAAGCCTGTGGACATAGCGTGATTCGTTTTGCGTAACTCGCTTCGTGTGAATCCTACAGTAGGTGTGGGCTATGAGATGTACACGAAGGCGTATGGATACTGCGCAAAGAAGAAGGGGATGGGAGTTGAAAAATCCTCTGGCCTTACCTACCTCGTAGATTTTGCCCTGCAATATGCCCTACCATCACGCATTAACTCAGCCTCACAGCGTAGCTCAGTGGCCAATCATATGCTGTCACTATGACTTTTCACGCTGAAGAGTAATCGTTGTAACTCATTGACAATTCATTCCACTATACATTTCTACTCGAGACTCAATTATGGAACGTGAAGTGCCCAATGACAGAGTACTGCCTCGTCAAGCCTGTGAAGAGAATGGCAAAATCCAAGCTCAATTCACCTCATAGGAAGTCGCGATTCCTGCATACGACTTCTCATGACAACAGATACACAGTTGATTTTATGGAAGCTTCCATATTGGTATCAAGCCTGTATATGACCTCTGATTTTCTGATTAGAGGAGTAATGACGTTAGCATACCTGAGAGTTACAACCCACATATTCTGACCTCTATGGCCTCTTTCGATTCAATATATACAAAAAAATAGGCAGAATGCATAGTCTCCGGAACTAACAAATTCTCACTTGTCGAGCCGGAGCGCAGGACTAAGCGGTTAATAGCCACGAAAGTAAACAATATTGACAGGTTAGCAACCCAAACATAGACCACTCTTACCCAATCATACCACAACTGCACAGCCTTTTTGCTTCCATACCATCACAGATTCCCTAAACATCACACCATAACTTGGCACCATGCCCTTCAAAACCATCAAAGCCAAGCTCGCCCACCTTTTCTCTCGCAAGAAGAAGGGGTATGTTGCCTTGCCAAAGAGCAATGACAGCATCGAGGACCTCATGACGGAAGCGGAGAGAGAAGCAGCGGCGGAGGACGAGCCCGCTGATAGGGGTATGTTACCCTTTCTCTTTGCATCAACCAGATAGCTAACCGCTCCAGAAGGGGAGCAAATGGCGAAGAACTCAGACATGTACTTTTGGGAGAGAATATGAGGTAGGCTTTGCTGCGCTAATGTGGTATCTTACCCTTGCTGACGATGATAAGCGTAGGAGAGAGGAAGCACGTTGCGGCGTTTTTGGAGATGATACCATTGTTCGCGATGACGTGTGTTGTGTTACGCGGCGATGAGATCTATGGATAAGGGAAAGGCAGATTATCTGCGACAACGTACGAGTAATGGAAGTACTCTTCTGTTGTTGCTGGCCCGTACTTCTTATGTGCTTCTTGACTGCTGTTCTGAAAAATACTTACTTGCTTGATCTGCGCAGCGTTTGCCGCAGCCGTTTCTCCTTCCTGATATTTGGCTTCTTGTACTTGGATTGCAAGCTTTAGAGCTCACCGTTTGTTGGTAGTATTTCTCCACCGGAAAAATTTGAGGAGGAGGCCGGTGGACCTTTATGGTTGTCTTAGGTGGTATATAGACCGGGTGTAGCCCTAAGGGAACACCCGCGATACCTCTTCCGGCTAGAATATGGGTGGGAATGGTGGACAATCTGCGCACTTGAAAATTCTTGTGTACACTTCCTCTCACGTACATTACTGTGAAGAAGCTTTTTAGCTAGAATAAATTCATTTGCTACGCTTGGTCTACCATATTGAACTAGATCCAAGGAAAAGCAATGAAGCCCGCTGCTTTGAGGAGTGCCCTGAATGTCCCCCGTCAAGGAAGAGGATAGCTAACGCGACTGACATCGATAGCTACAGAACAGACACACCATTGGACTGCTGCTGCAGTATACCCTCTATCGTTGAAGCATGCATGCACATTCCTATACTCTTCCCTTGAAAAAGCCAGCAGCGGCTCTCTCCTCCTTACCTATCGCAATACACCTCTACAACGTATTCACAAGCCAATCGAGGGTTTGACACCATCAGCCATACTTGACACAGAGGAGCTGCTCTCAAGGCCAAGCTCTAAGAGTTCTGAGCTTATTTCCTGTGCGTCCTTTGCCTTGACCATATGGATGCTATGTTCGGGATCCTCCTTGGCTGCTGGCTTCTTAGATCTTGGTTCTAGATGGAGGAGCCGTTCTCCATCGCCAATTGAGTCTCGACCCTTTGTTTGACTCTCGCTTCCAGGGGTCTTAGACACTACTGGGTCAGCCATCACATCCTTTTGGGCTTTAGATGACTGGCTGCAAGAATCCTCGAAGGCACAGTCATTACAGTCGACCTTTCTTTCAGCCACGTTGTTCTTCAGCCTCGTCTTCTTAAGGCCACAAGCTAAGGGAATACCGTCAAAGTCTTCCATATCGGGCTCGTCGGATTTCTCAAGGGATACCAGTGGAAATCTGCTCATCTCCCTTCGAGCCATTCTTGTGCCAGACTCGGATGGCTTCTTGCCAGTATTGGTGTTGATGTCTTCTTCAATCGGACTTCTCTGCGCTCCAGAAACTGTATCTTTCCTGCCACAGGAAGGTTCCTCTTCTCAAGATCTTGGCATAGTATCTGGCTCTGTAATTGATATGTCGGAGTCAGCCCTTTGTATGCCAATGCTTGGTGCTCTTTTGTTCGTGGCGATGTTTCGTGGCGATGTTTCGTGGCGATGTTTCGTGGCGATGTTTCGTGGCGATGTTTCGTGGCGATGTCTGTAAGATTGTGGTACGTCCTCAAAGATTCGATCTGTGCAATCTTTCGGCGATTTCGCGATGTGGTAAGCATCACAGCGGCTAGTGTCAATCGTCTTTGTTGCTGCTGCACAAGGATGACACATTCTCTCTTCTTCATTGTGTTAGCGATGTCTTGAAGTTATTGTTGGAACATTGTCATTGTGCCATGGCTTCTTTGTCGAGCACCATCAACTCGCTGCGAGTCTTTGTCCTGGGCTACCTAGCATACCATTGTTCGTTGTGCACAACACTGCTTGTAACACCTACAAATACCAGTGCTCCTCGAATACTTCTTCCCCATCGTTGTGACTGCTCTCGACAGCTCTCCTCGATCTCCATCGCAACAGAGATCCCGGATCCAAGGCTTCGACTTCCAAAGGAGCTATCCGGTATATCATATATAATCGTTGATACTCTATTGATCGAGAAGATGCGGTTCGTCATGCCTACCGGATCGAATCTGAATCCTCAGTCCGAGTTGATGGAGCTCTCGAGAAGCGCTGAGTACGGGACCTACGACGCACCCTTTGGGAGGACCGATTCATCATCCTCCAGCGGATCGGCATCGATGTATTACTCATGTAACTCGGGTCAAGGATATATTTACTCAAACATCACGCCAGATGCGCCGAACTGTACTCAAATGGAGATCAAGGATCTGGTGAGGTCAAAATGGGGCGAAAGGGAGAACTACCAGCAGATAAAGCAAATCGGCTCCGGTTCCTATGGATCTTGCGTCCTGTTGAAACGAAGGTCTGATTCTGCCTTGCGAGTCTGCAAAGTCACAGAGCGCTTTCCAGCTCCAAATGGAGAGGGCCCGTACGAGGCTGAGCCGCTCGAAGCGAAGATTCTCAAAGACATTTTACCTCCTCACGACCGCATATGTCGCCTCTACGAATCAATCGTCCAGCCAAGGACTGTTCAACTGTATTTCGACTACTACTCTGGTGGTGACTTGTCCAACATCATCAGACTGTACGAATATAATTGGGAGATGCTTCCGGAGACTTTCCTGTGGCATGCATTCATCCAATTGGCCGAAGCACTGGCCTTTATGCATTCAGGATACAATAAAAGGTCGTTGTGTGCTCCTCCAGGATTATGGAGACCGGTATTCCACGGTGACATAAAGCCCGCCAACATCTTCCTCAGCCCACCGAACCCAAATTCTGAGGATCCCCTTTGCCGGTTGTATCCTTCTCTGGTTTTGGGTGATTTCGGCATGTCCAGTCTTACTCCAGCAGCGAGCTATGGGACACTCAAATACCAACCACCAGAGATGCCTGCAGTTTCTGGACCTTCGGATGTTTGGTCAGCTGGTTGCGTACTGCATGCCCTAGCTCACTACGACGCACCTGTTGCACCTTTGCCAGACGGCATTCCTGACACACAGGAAAACATGATGGAATGGCTAACCTTCTACCCGCAGTCAAGGGATCCACTCCCATTGTACGAGGCGTACACCATGGAGCTTCATGATTGCGTCTTCGAAGCATTTGAACGGGACCCTCGGGGCCGGATCAGCAGTTTGGACCTATACAAGAAAGTTCTCGACGTATATAAACGGCGGATCGAGCCGCATCCCTCTGTTTTGCCAGAGTCTCTGGTCGACTGCGATTATCGAGGCAAAATGTATGACGAGAATGGTGTGACGCTCCACACCGGTGATGCCCGACCTGTTAATATCAAGATTGTGCAAGACTCTGAGACTACCGGCATGGAAGAAGCTCGCGACGAGACCAATCGCGATGAGGGGATGCATTCTGATTAGGCGCGCCCGCGACATGGAGGTGGAACAATCCGAAACCATTGTCGATGATTTAGCGCACCTTTGCTTCCAGAGGCTCGTTGATAGGGTAGAGGCGAAAGACCTACTGACGAAGGACGGAGAGTTGAGAATTCATTGCAAGGCAGCTCAGTGGACTTGAAAGTTTCTCTCATCGACGGTCGCTGGGTAGGAGGACATTCGCATAAGGGGAAGCGGGTTAGGCTCGGTGTATGGCATTTCGTGAGTTCTCTGCGCTCTAAGTTTCTGACCCGCTGTGAACTAGGTGTCTCTAAGATGTCAGACGAGTGTCTTTTGGTATGTGAGCCTTCCTCCTCTTTCACTAGATGGACAGCTCGATGTGCTCTAGCGTTTTGCTGCGAACGATCTTCAAGATAGTATAGAACCAATATGCAGCTCTGGGTCTGTTCTCGAATAGTCGTGTTGTACCTGTCCCCTTGACGTGTACTTTTCTCATGCAAGACTTCCTGTCTAGTTCTTAGGCCTACTCCCATGCGTTGCTGTCCACTAAAAAGCTCTTCTGTTTGTCCCATCTTTGGTATTTCCTATGGGTCCTCATAGCCCATCATGGGTGTTGAAAGAGGTGTCTGAAGTCATCTGCAGAAAGGTTTGGAAATGGTCATACTGCTGTATCTGTACAAGAAAGAAGTCATGGAGTGCCCGAGTCGTACGTCTCCGATGGTCGATGGGGTGCCTAGGGAGATCTTTTCGAAAGCTGAGGTAGGGACGTCGTGGAGGAGTTAATCTGGCTGTGTTGGATTGCCAACGCTGTTGTAGTGGTCAGGAACACTTTCCAAAAGCTGAGGTAAGAGAGGTCACATACAAACTGATCTGGCTACTTTAGATTGCTGTGCTGGAAGACTCGAGGGGCATCTTCAATCGTGAACAGGAAAATCCTAGAGAGTGCTGTATTCAGGAAGTGTTCCATGTATTTGGTCGCATTGCACCATGTAACACTCCATGGCGAGCAAGGCAATCGTTTTTTCGTAAGGCAAAGAGATTTGCGGCCCGGGCCGTGCTTAGCGAAGCTGTTTCCCCACAAACATAATAAGGCTGCCGGACAGCCTTCTCTTCGGGTTAACTGTATAACTCCTTTGTTAGACGCAAGTTCGGTATGGTTGGCTTGTGTTAAGCGTTCGTGCCTCCAGATTGTTTATGCCACACTAGGCGCGTGGATGGAGCAAGATTCTGGCGTGCAGGTAAGCTGTAAGTCCAGAAATTGCGCTGCAATGGCCCTGAGATTGTTCCGACAAGTATCCATCGCCGCGAGTCATCATCGTTGATTCGCTTTGTGCTTGATGGTTGTTTTTGCCACAGGAGGCGAGTGATTGGAGCAGAATTCTGGCATGCAGGTAAGCTGTAAGTCCAGGAATTGCTCTGCGATGGCCCCGAAATGGCTGCAACAGGTCCTCGTTGCCTCAATCAATCACTGTTGACTCAGAAGCTCGTCACCTTCGACTTCGGATGATCGGCCGAAGGAGCCAGTGAATCGGGAATAAGGGATCGCCAAGCAAAAATGCGATACGTTCTGCGCGAGCAGGAAAAGGAGCCAAAAGGTTGACTCTCGAAAAGAGACTAACGTAGAGAGCATGACTTTGGATGTCTATGGAGTAAAGGAGTATTTCGAGGGATTTTCCAGTCCTCGCTGATATCTTCGGTGGGTGCTTTCTGCCGCTGAAGGCCTATCATGAGGGAGCAAAACTGCCTAGCTTATTTCCATGCTCAGGAATCCACCCACCAATTGCCTATGCGTTCACCATTAGGCCCAAACAAAGCTTACTTTCGTGATCGGAAGGGGTTTAGTGGCTGCTAGCCAGTCGCGTTGGGCGGGTAAACAGCCCGAGCTGTTGCCATAAATTCCGATCCCTCACCATTCCCCTTCCTCACCTCAACAACCACCTAGATACACACCCTCTCGTTCGCTCTACACCTAATCTTTGCTTTCCGTAACATAGCTCTCTCGCTACTTCAATTTTACCCCTCTACGAACTCCTCTACATCCGTCACAACCGCCAATATGGTTGTGTGGAACGAAGCCAACAACGCGAAGGTGTGTCAATTAGCCCAATCCACTGAACTCAGACCTAAACACCACTTCTTTGCAAACCGTACCTCCATTGGGGATCTGACCCTCGTTGAGGCCAGCCTACTGACGTCTCATCAGCTCATCTGTCAAATAATCAAGACACACAATATTGACATCAACTTCAAGGCTCTTGCTGAGTCTATGGGCGACAGTAAGCTACCCTTCCCTCTACCATATCCGACTGAGAAGATATCAACCCCTAATACCCTAATTGAATCACGTTGCGTTCTTTACCCTGCCCTTCCCAGCATAAGCTGGGTACCTCGCCACAACCCTTGCTTATTGAATCGACTTTCGCCCACTTTGCGGGCTTCCCCTCCGTACCTAGCCAAAATTCCTCCAATCCGGCCGACAAAGACTTCGTCCTTCTCTACAAGAGTATGCTAACGTCATCCCAGATTTTACCGCCAAATCCTTACAGCACCAGGTGCAAAACCTGCGCCACAAGGCCATTGCCGCGGAGACAAGCGCTCGGGGATCAGCTACGGGTGTTACGCCGCCCAAGAAGCGTACATCGAAGAAGCAAAAGGAATTCATGGCTAAGATGGAAAAGGAAAATTTGGCGTTTGTTTCTCGCGGACTGCATGATCAATCCGCCACGCGGCCAATGGATGTTGCAACTACTGCCACTGCCATCGCCCGTGCTTCTTTCAAGGCTTTGGGGCCCATTGCGGGCGCGAAGCGTTCAAGAATTACCGGAGCTGGGAGCCCGCTTTCAAAGGAGTACGAATCTACTGATTCGGATGGTACGTGATTTCCCTCAAAGCTCATCTAAATCCACCTTCACTTTCAAGGTGGGCGCAATGTCCCTTTCTAAACCGTGTGAAAAATACCCAACACTGCATCATCAAGTCACATTTTGGAAAACCGCGCTGACCCAAAACCGACAGGGACCTTCCTCAACAACACCGATGACCAATCTGACACTCCAGCCAAGAAGCCGAAGTCTTCAGCCGTCGATCCCGTGGACCCCTTCGTTACCCCCATCGTTGGCCCTGTGATTCCTGAGGCCATCAAGCCGACCTCCTACTCCTTCGTGTGCCCCAACGTCTGCGATACGCCCCCTGAATGCATGTCACCCAGATACGCAAAGAGCATCTGGAGCAAGCGTTACGACTACACTTCTACCGAGGATACGGAGACAGAAGGCGAAAACAATTAGAACGCTTGTGTCTTCATTCGTCTGCCGACCATCCGTTAAAATGCACTATTGGACTGGACAGTGCAAGGTTCGATCACGTACATGGTACGCTACCCTCATTCCTCCATCCCCATTATCAAGCGCACTACTAACCTCAATACTCTGCAGGTCTGGTGGATACAATTCTCGATTTCTCATACTTTCTTGCGGTTGAATATTCAAGCGATTGCTGGCAGTGGAACACGGCAGTTGGCGGTGGATGGACAGGCAGTACTGCAGAGGTGGTAGGCTTCGTTATTGAAAGGATGGAATCCTGGCTTTGTATTTTTTTTCCTAGATACGCTTGAGCACCTGGAATGGCGAGCTTGAGGTAGAGCACTAAATGCACGTACTATTCATCCTGACAATGTTTCCAGTGAAATGTGCTTGATATATAGAGGATTTGACTATTTCTTTGCTAACGCCTAAGCTGTATGAGTTACTACCATTGCACGGCTATGTCGTACAGTATCAGTAGCCGGTAGGTCTCCAAGGAGCTGTTCTACTTTCATAGCTACGTACTTCAGTGATTGGTGAGAGGAGGAGCTATGGTGGCGAATATAGACAATGGAATACAATAGAATTTGAGATTGGAGACGATTGAAATCATTTCATTGTGCCATTACATGATTACTCGTGATGATCCTACTTGGTAGGATATGCAGTGCATGGATATTTGCCATGATAGCTTTATCGTGCAATGCAATGAAACCATGTCCGTGAATGAGGTATCGTAGGCCAAGCGCACATTATAGCATCGACGACCTTCCCACTACTATTGCGAGGATTTAACTCTGGGAGAAAAGGTTGTTCTGCTGGACGTTTGGGCTTGGAAATAATTTGAAACTTGGTCTTGGTATGCGATGGTTTGATTGTTCGGGATTTTCCTATGCTAGAAAGCGTAGTGTATGATCATTTCAAGCAATGCAAGTAACCACCATCCCCTTCACCATCGATAAACGATACTCAGCGTAAGATGAATACATGCAAGAGCTTCTGCCACGAAGCGTCGTATCTAGAACGGAAAGCCACCTGTCCAATCCTCGACCGCCCTCCGATATCCTCTGCTCTCCTCTTCCAATCTTCTAGGCATAGATCCCATCCTCCATGTCCAGATTGCCGTCGCCGCCGAAGGGGTTTTTGCTAACGCCATTTCCGAAAGCGTGAATCTCCTCGAGGTCATCCTGCGCCTCGACCTTGATCTTTGCCTTTCCATTGGTCTTGGTCTTCTTAGATGGAGACTCGTCGACATCATCCTCAGCGTTGGAGCCATTGTTTTCGGATTTATATCCTTCCTCCGAATCGTCCACGGCGTCGCTATGCATGTGTCAGTCAGGTACCGTGCAGAGGATGGGGTGGTACATACTCATCGCTCATGCGCCCTGCAGCACGCTTACGCTTTCCACCAGCAGTAGCAGCCTTGGCACCATTTTTGGACGGTGTAGCAGTCTTCTTGACACCATCGCCATTGGTAGCACGCTTGCGAGGAGTTCCGGCACTGCTGGACGCTTTGGCTGGGCTCGTGGTAGCGCCCTTGGTGGCGACGCCCGAAGCTTTGGCCATCTGCTTGATCTTGAAAAGACGCTCTGAGATGGCGCGAGGGGTTGGCTTCTCGGATCCTTCGGCTGTAGTGGGGGGGTTAGTAGGCGTGGTAGCTGTTTGAGGCAGGAATCTTACGCCAGGCGGCGGCGATTGCATTGCAGTTGTGCTTCTCATTGGAGGTTTCCAAGATCTTGAGCAGGAGCTGTAAGAGTGTGGGTGTTAGCTTTGAGGGGTAGCGAGGAGGGAAGGGGAGAGTGAGAAGTTTGGGTAAGAGATGTGATGTGGATGCTAGTAAGACTTACGATCTGGTCCACGTCGGCGGTCCATTTGATAGGCATTGTGACTGTGGTAGATGTTGGTACTTGAGGTTGGCGTTGAGATTGTTTTGGGTCAGAGTGGGAGGGTCGAAGTGAGAGTACGATTGAGATGAAGAGAGTGTTGGCGAGATAGAGAGGAAGCGTAGCAAGATAATAGAAGGATGACTTCGTGCTTGAACGAGAGCTGCGAAGGAGTGAAGAGGTTGAAATTGTGAGATCGAAGATCCGAAGCGGTTGAGCTTGGAAATAAGCTAGCGTGGGGAGTGAAGGTTCAGAGCAGAGCAGAGCGAAGAAGATTAGAAGGAAACACGGGACGTTCATCTACAACGCTAATAGCGGGGCTGCAAAACCAAATGTGGCTGGATCATCTACAGCCTTCACAGAAAAGCAAAAAGTTCTACTGCATCTCGATCAGTAAAACGGGACTCGATCAGTGCGCTTGGATCTCCTTCCAAATTCTGGATCCACACACCCTCAACTGCCGCATCATCAAGCAGCCAAACAACGCGTAGCTTCACGCAACTGCCAAAATTACAGGCCATGACGACTATCTATCACATCTCGTAAAGTGCTTGCATGAAATGTCGTTGATGCCAAGAGAACGCGTTGCCAGGATCGTCGCCGCTAAAGTAATTGCGGCCCCTGAATTTAGCATGAGAAGAGTGGGGCGATGATCGCGCTACAGCTGTCTGGAAAAGTTTGCTTCAACTACAAGTACTTTCTTCACAGCCTTCTGTGTGTTTCTGAAATGAGTCACTTACTAATGCTGCACAGTCCAAAAGAGGAGATTACAGGATGGCATCCCTGAAAGAGCGGTCAGCAGCGTGGGGGCTTGGGTGGTCACAGCGCAGATGCTACAGAAGTTGGCCTGGAGACCCTTTGATGGCACAGTGGTTGAGTACCGACAGTATGACCGGCTCTGTATTTGCTTGGTTGCTCTCTAGCTGTCTTCTAGCAGTAAGGCTGAAGATTATCCTTAGTTAGAGGCAGTAGAGAGCAAAACGCACTCCTTCATTGACCAGCAAATCGTTCCTACTGGTGTATCGTGAAGTTATTTGGAATATTCGCCTCAGATCTGGCTCTTTGAATTCTAAACTTCACTCTGAGCAGAAAGAAACGCAGAAAACTCGATTTGTTCGCGGCGAATCTGACCGTCAAATAAATTCTCGTCTTGCATCGTAGACAGATCTCCAGTCTCATTCACTCCGTTACTGGTCATCATCTCGCCTTCGACTTTATGAACCTCACGACCTCCGACCTTTGTGAACATCAATACCTTCGAACTTCATCAACTAAGCTCCAACATCTTGCTCTAGCTTAGCCTTTTAATCTGTCCTTTATCCTCCACAATATTCTTCGAAAGTAAACAAGACCGTACCGAGGTAAGTCTCATGTTCTCCCATTGTCTAAAATCTCGTAGCTTTTACGAACTCACTTTCATATAAAACGCTTTTCTCTTGACTATCTTATATCGCTCATATCCAAGTCCTCGTTAAACACCAATTCTGCTATTCTTAAACCTTCTCTCAACCTTGCCTACGAAATCATGCAACTTCAAGACTAATCCTGATCACTTCAGCAACAGCGCAAAGATGGTCCAGGGACTCCCAGCGGTCAAATGGACGCCAGAAAACAACGCTAAATTGCTTCAAGCCATCGTCGCCATCCATGCTGGCACTCCAGACTACAAGAAGATTGCAGCAGTCTTTGGTACGGTACGTCAAACCTGACAAACATGTCGATCATTCATCGCGAGTCGCCTGCCATATGCTCGAGATACATGGCTTGAGGTGTCTGCTCGAAGCTTTACGGCTTTATGAGAAAGCAATAGACAAGCTAATACCTTGACCAGGTCCTGATGTCCCCGTCCAGGCCATCCAGTACCGCCTAGGTGTCCTTCGCAAGGAAGGCGCTTCCTTGGGGCTTTCCACTGGCAGCTCCAGCAAAGCAGCCCCCGCAGCTCCTAAGGCATCCAACCGCAAGCCCGCTGCCCCGAAGAAGGGCAAGCCCAAGGGCCGCAAGCCTGGGGGAATGCTCAGCGATGCACTTAGGTAGGACAGATCTCGGGTCCTAGAAGCCCGACTCGATTGTGCTTACAAACAACAGCGATGACGAATCCATGGCTGATACTGGCAACGACTCTGAGCAAGAAGCCACCCCACCTGAGACCGATGACAACGCTGCTCCAACCAATCCATCTAAAAAGCGCCAGAAGACTGTCGGAGGCCGTGTTACCAAGACCCGCGCTTCCCCTCGCAAGGCCCTCAAAAAGGACTACAAAAAGATCGAGGACCCCTTCACTGAGCTTAACGACGCCACAGATGGAGACGGCGAGAAGGTCTTCGGTACCGACAAATCTGACAGCGAAGACTCTCAAGCCAGCGATGAGGAATTTGGGAAGGACCACGCCGATGCTGTTGTCAAGACTGAGGAGGCTATCTGATAATCGCTGGCGCCTTCAGCATCACAGTCATCATGTACAAGCAGCGTTATGCCCTTTCAGTCAAGTTTCATACATGAGAGTTTCCAGGCGTGGAAATAGGCGGAAAGCTGGAATTCTCGAATTCTTGATCCCTTGAGATCATCGCAATGTATTTTATGGAAACTACTTCAGCTTATGCTATGCACATGTTGTAATGCAAGTGCCCGGATCTAGATCACAATGAAAGCTTCGCCCACAACCGCCTTCCTTCATAAATGCAGCTTTCCACACCTTTTCCCAAAGTAGTCCCATCTGCGACTCGACAGTCTCAGCCCCGATAACGTCGCCCAGCCATTGCAGGGATATACGTGTAAAGTGCCTGCAGAAGTGCGAACCCGATTACGCGGTTTCACGCGTTCTGGCATCCCTGCTCGCGATGGCTTCCCCACTACCGTAGTGCTGGATCGGGTCTGCACACCGCCGAGCATGGACTCGAGAAATGTTTACTACAGCAAACAAAGCACCAAGCTGCTACTCGATTCCTTTTGAATATGATTTCTTTCTGCCACAGACTTTGATTCAAACTCTCAATGCTGGATGTCGAGCAAAAGCTCGCAATCACCTGTCGTAATCCAGGTTTTCTGGCCCCCAATTGAGCCTGTAGTCGTCAAATCTTGGGCCCACATTGCCGGGGGCCTATGGCGCTCTGTCAGAACCAATCGTTCCATGGTACGCGATGTGTGGCAGGCGCACTAGAACGGTTGCTTTCCGGGGAAGCATGGCACCTGCATTAGCGCGCTGTAGATCGTTTCCGAATCCAACGACCAGTATGTTCGAAATGTGATGGAGATAACGTTGCTCTGGGAAACGTCCCTTAGACTTGCAGGATGTGATACGAAGTGGTTAGGGGGGAAAGGTGTGAGTCATAAGGTTGTTGTAGCGTGGGACTCTGTGCTCAAGCGTGCTTCAGCGTAGGAGAAAAGGATGTGCCAGTATTCGGAGGGCAGCGAAGGGGAGGATGTGGATTGCCGTGGTAGGGGTGGGCTGGGTATAAATTGGCCTTTGTTTCCCTGTTTTGCTCTGTATGCTTTTCATTGCTTCGAGGAACTCCTGCAAATAGTTGTGCTTGTATGTACTGTTCCTCTTGCAAAATCTCTCCTGGACTAAGTCTTAGCACATCGTCGATATCGCTGTTAGCTCTAGCCTTTCAGTCCTCTTCTCAAAAAAACCACCTAGATCTCTATCACCTCAAGTCAATCATCTACCTTCTCCAACAAGCCAAGGCACTCCTAATTTGTCAAACATAAGACAGCACATTAATCCCATGCCATTATTTCCGTGACGAAGCCAAGCCTAGCCAAGTCTACCATCATTCACAACTTCAACACAATTCCCACCAAATACGTCACTCATCCTCCAGTCCCAATCTCCCAAACCATCACAGCTTTCCACAACTTCAACACCACAACCTTTTCCACATCCTCACAACCCAACAACAACAATCAACAACTACGAAAATAATAAATACACCAAAGCTCTCACCATGCCTGTCAACTGGAAAGAGCCCGACGCGTTCACCCGCCTCCTTGCTGCCATGGTCGCCGCTCAGGACATGAAGGTAAGCCAAACACTTTGCTTTAGATCTTCATTGTCTGCCTTCAGCTTTGAGTCTCTATTGCGTCTCATGTGCTCTGCTTGGACATCTATATGCCCATCAGACTCTTTCCAACCCGCTTTCTTCTCATCTCTGTTTCCCACCTCGTCCACCTCACTCAGCTCCCCCACCGTCCTCTCACTTCCACCCCAAGCGCCCTCACAACACAATTCACCACCTCATACAGCTCACCAGTCTTTGCCTCCGAAAAAAAAAACATTCAGCATCACACTAACATCTACCCCCCAGCTCGACTACCGCAAGATCGCAACAATGTACGGCAACGGAGCCACCTACGACTCCATCGAAGGTCGTTTCCGCATCATCAAAAAAGAAGCCGCCCAACTAAAATCCGAAATCGACAGCGGCGCCCGTCCCGAAGCCCCCATCCGCGGCGCCACCGCCTCCGGGACCTCCACGCCCAAGAAGGCCAGGACCTCTCCCAAGAAGACCGACAAGCAAGACAAAACCATCGCCGGCCGCGTCAACAAATCTGCTAATGGTACGCCTACGAAGAAGGGCGCTGGTGGGAATGCGGTGAAGGGGATCAAGGAGGAGGTGGAGAGTAGTGCCAGCAGCTTTTTTGATGGGACTGGGGATGGAGGAGGGGATTTGATGGGGGAGGGGATGATGAGTATGGAGTTTGATCTTGGAGGCGTGGAGGACGAGGGCGTCTAGGTGTTTTTGTCTTCGCCTGGGAATTGGTGGTTGGGGAGCTGATGTGGTTGGAACGGTATGCGACGTTGGTCAGGAACGTGGTGGCTTCTGTAGCTAGCAGAAGTTTGGAAACGTATGCAATGAAAGTTCATCAAATGACAAGCTTATGAGTGTTGACTATGGTGAATGTGATTTGCATGCATTGATTCCTTGCTAGCTAACTAGCTAGCTTTGATCAATATCGTGCTTCCAACGATACAATGATCAATCCCGCCAATTCGCCCTATCCAAATACCACTCCTCCTCTTTCTCATTCTCCAGTGGTGGAAACGACAAGATAGGCATGTTTGCACAAAGAGAAGGTCGAGTAATGACCCCTGGCCGCCAAAGAAACCATCCGTCACTGCATTGTGGCGTCAACAGCGTCCGCTGATTCGAGAGTCTGATAATCAGGCGTAGAGGCTGGCATAAATGATCGGTAAACGGCAGATCATAGCAGTGGAGGCGGAAAAACTCACTCGTCGCGCTCGCCATCGATGACACCCTCCTCGTCTTCGTTGGGCTCGACTTTGAACACCTCAGCGCCAGCAGCATCGACTTCGTCTCCGATCCCAGCCTCGCTGTCGGTAGCTTCCTCGTTCTTGATTTTAGCGGCTTTGGCCTTGGGTCCGAACATGGATTCTTCGTCATCGTTTTCGGCGGAGGAGGCTGCGGCGGCCTTGCGCTTGCGGTTCTTGGTTGGAGTGTCACCCTTGGCTTTGTTGGTGCCAACTTTGGTGGCGGAGCCTTTGGTGGTCGGGGCTTTGGCCTTGGTGGACTTGGCTGCTGAGGTGGGCGTGGATTTGGTGGGAGTTTCGCCCTTGGCAGTAGAAGGAGGACCTTCGGTGGTGCGCTTGATGTTTTGGAATTTCTGACTATGAGCGCCATGAGCATTTAATCTTTCAGAGCAATCAAATGGGGCAAATAGAAGGGTGCTTGTGGGCGATGAGCCTGTTGGCTTGTAACGAGAACAGAAGTGGCGACTGTATGAAGAGTCATGAAAGGATGAACGCAGGCAAATTTGGGTTTGTGTGGTTGAGACAGAACGACAGTGTTGAGAAAGCGCTTACCGAACAGATTCGGCGGTGTAGCCTTCGCCCATGTAGGTGGCTACATCAGGCCAAGCTGAGCCTGGGACCTGTGCGCTAATGATGTGGATCACACCGAGGAGCAGCTTGAGCTCATCTTCGGCTTCCCACTTCTTGGGCATTTTGGCACGTTGAGGTGGTTATTGACTGGATGAGGTGTGGGTTGGTAAAGGTGGTTGAAAGAATAAGGCTTGATTGGAGATTAGAGATTGCTAATAGTTGATGATGATCAGCAATGATGTGGACGAGATCTGGTGTTGTGAAAGAGAGAATGAGATGGTGGATGTGAGACCCGGATTTGGAGCCGCTTTGCAGTGGCGATCACCAGCGAAGTGAAGTCGAGATCGAACACCAGATCAGGGGGGACTTGATTTTCAATCAATCAATCTTGGCACGGCGTTCCTTCACTTGTGCATTATCGAACGGCTAGCAGCGGCTTACACTTTACTGGCAGTAGACTCGTTTAATTGAACAGGATACAGGCCTGGATTGTGTGCAAGATGGACCAGCTGCTAAAAGAAGGCCCAAAATCTTCTCCTTTCAAGGAGTGTCGTAACATGAGAACTAGGGCAACTTGAAATTTTAGCCGCTGACCTATTCCATTCCGAGAGCTGTCCAAAGCCAGGAAAGCCTCCTTGAGTAGAAGAGCAATTACGCCCAGTGCCTACAACGCAATCAATATCCAGGCTCAGTAATGTACAGTGTCAAGCTCAACTTCAATGCTGGGCAAGGCCCCGTAAATCCGACTGCACTGAACTTCAAAGTAAGAAGTATGCCCAGACATGGCACTACCGCATGCCAAAAACCCCAGAAGAAAAGACTTCATGCCCTTCAATAGACGTATCAAATGAAATTTACTTAGAGCCATATCTAGATAGCCTGTGCTCTACCGTATCGTTTGCTATGAGCGTAAATGTTGTGACAGATTGAGATTCGATACCAATGGTGTTGTTGAACGAGCATGTCAGCCTTCTAAGGAGTATCAGCAATAGAGCCAGTACCTTACCGATTGCACGTCGCGTGGCTTTCTCATAAGATTTGAATATACTCTTCTCGTTACGCTACACAGCGGACCCTTGTATTGATCTGTGAGTCTTCGCAGATGTACCAAGGACTCTAAGCGTTTATCAAGTCTTTACTTTATTCTGCATCCGATAGCCCAAAAATGTACTTAAAGTAAAGCGTTTACCATAGAACAATCTGTCACCTAGGTACAGTTGGACATTGCTGGACTTCAATCGCCAATTGCAGTAAAACAGAATATCTTACCGGGTTTAGGGACAGATCATGAAGAGCAGAACACACCAAATCAATGGCAGTATTTGCGTCGAATAACAGACGAAGGGTCTGCCATACTTGATGAGACCGTACGTTGACATCTGTTGTCGGACTCAAGCCCTTTGGTATCTTAAAGAGGGTCTAGAATTGTGTACAAGTACCAGTCAGCATGAGCCAAAGAGTTTCAACGAGCAAGACCCTTAGACTTGGGCCCATGAATCATCCAAAGAAAGCCTCATGAACTGATCCATTTCGAGAGTAGAGTTCTAAACTTCTAGATGTCTCTATGCACGTCAATAGCTCCATTCCGTTCAGCGAGTTGGCTTGAATTCACCGCACTTTGCTTTGAACAAATGCGACCACTCACACACTGCGAAACCTAGGATCTGAAACGTCTTCAGCGCAATGTGCTAGTAGATTCTTGCCCTTGTGCCATTGATCTGTAGAAGCTTTCAAGGTATTCGAATGCAGAAAAGATTCTCCTTTATGCCATATCATGCTGCGCGGCGGGCCTAAACATCTTTTGATGCAAGATCCCGACCAACATGTGCGCTTCCATCTCCTTCAGGGGGAACAAATGAGCTCTTTGATGCAGGTTCGCGTATAGTAAAGACCACAAGCCATCCCATGAAATTGTGAAGCCTGACGTTCACGAGCTTCGCCTACTTCTAGAACCGAATCACTCCTTTTCACTCTGACCACTAAGCAATAGCTCTTCGCGGTCATACCCAATACGCAGCGTATTGTGCACCTTCTCTTGATCCTCAATCCAGTCAGAGAAAGCCCTCACTGTCTCTGCACAGTTCCTTCTCATCGTATTCTTCATCCCAAGACTATTCAACAAGATGGCTAGCCTTCGAAGAAATCGTACAATGCCCACAGATGGTGCCATTTCCAAGTTCCTATACACCATAATGAAGCAACTGGACCTCAAGTCGGTAAGAGCAGCCTGCTGCATGCGTGTCCAATGACAAGGCTGAACTTCCCACAGATTGACTGGCAGGAAGTTGCCAACCAGCTAGACATAACCAATGGTCACGCCGCTCGTATGCGCTATTCTCGATTCAAAGCCCAAATGGAGGGCACACCCTCTCAGACTCGCAAGCCTAGGGTTACTGGTCCACGCCAGAAAAAGACCAAGCGCGACAAACCTCAGCTCCCAGAGAGCACGCAAATGGAGGGAGAGCAGCCATCTTTCAAGGCAGAGTTTGCAGTCAGGGGCGAATCGATCGTAAAAGCTGAGCCTGGTATGGAGGACGGGCCGATGAATGGTATTGAGGAGATTAAAAAGGCTGAGCCGGTGATCAAGGAGGAGCAGAGGTATGAGGACGAGGCTACAGAGTCGAATGCTGGGAGTGTAGGAGCTAGAGCTGCGGATCACGTGTCTTCTTTTGCAGCTATGGAAGTTCAGCAGGGCTCTACAGAGTCTGCACAGAAGGAGGAAGTGGCTCACCAGGCCTTACCAGCACCAGCTCCAATAGAGCAGGAGCCGTTGGTTAAGGCTGAGCCCTTGGAGGAAGCTTGAACGTGGTCTAAGGCGTATTTGAACCCTATAAGCAGCCTGAAAACTGCGGCAGACAATAAGAACGCGTTTCATGCAAGCGTTTCCTGCCCTAGCGAGGATTTACCTTAGCGTCAAATCTTTGCACACAAAGTCCGCCTTCCACATTTGTAACCAAACACATCAACGAAGCCACCTCTCCACCATCAACGTTCATCAACAATCATCAATAAACGCTAAAACACGCAAGTAAGTGCTCTATTGAGTCCCGGAAGGGACTTTCCCACGGTGATAGAGCTCCACAGAGTTACCCAAGCTGACGTGCACTGTGACTGGTTTGCCGCAAGGCAACCGCACACCAAGGTAAAACAGCATCAGCACCCACTCCTTAACGTCTAGCTCATCATGAGACACGTTCTAATCAACTCCTAAAGGTACACAACAACATGCTGACACGCTACAAGCTCCGACGTGGTGCCGTGCGATGCTCTTTCGCTGGCTCGTCGGCCTCCGCGACACCGCCGTATCACAACCCAGCCTTCTTCTAGAGCTTTTGATACAATAGGCAGACCTGATCGAGTGCATGGGTGTCACTACCAGTCCGACAACCAGGAGGATACAGTCGTTCGCCGGGCTTCTTACCGCCGGCACGTCTGCTTTCACATTCGCCGATGGCTGGGCAAAGCTCCCAAAGGAGCTGAAGGACAAGATCATCGTGCACGCTATGATCGCAGAAGAAGATGAGATCCGTCTCCATACGAACAGCGATCAGAATGCTTAATCGTCTCCACCAAAAAGATGCGTCCTACTCCCATGACATCCGCGGAGTATACAATGTCCAACCACTTCTCACTGCCTTACACCATATCATTCCCCCGCCAATGTTGCTCTTTTTCTTCTGACTGTCGAGTAATTGACCATTTTTCTGGGCTTCTTACCCCTGCTAATATGTTTTGAATAGTCGCCACACCTACTCTGTCGCCGTTCGAGCGGTTCGAAGGAAGAGTGACTCGCGGGTAAGTTCTGCAATTCAGTCCACCATGAGAAGCCAACGTGCGGCTCTCTCAAGAGTTCCTTCGGCCCGTTCAGGAGGAAGGACTGCAAATCAGTCGGGCGACCTACTCCGTCGCTGTCCGAGCTCTCTACCAGGAGAACGAAGTCGTTTTCACAAATTACAGCTCCGATCTGGAGCTCCTTTGCAAGGCAATCTACCGAGTGGGGACTCTTGCAATCAGCGGAAGACTAGTACGTAATGCTCTTGCCCCCATAAGGTCCTCGAAGGTACTGACATGACCTAGCTATGTGAAATGCTTGACCTTCAAGCGGTTTTGGACCATCGACGACGAGAATGAGTTGGCGAGTTTTCATGCAATGCTCCCAAAACATGTCGTCAGGCGTTGACCAGCTGATGGCTATTGCCCAAGAGGCGAAGACCATAGAGGAAGCTCAGACTTCACAGGCAATTCCTGCTGTTCGATTTCCGTTTTGGTACGAGTCGAGAGGGCCTTGCTGACTGCCTCTCCAATATCGCACACAAGCGGGAAACTGGCCCCTACTTCGGGCACGTTACCTTCGATCGGGCCGACAGAAATGACCTCAGCAAAGGCAGATGGCAAGCTTGCCGCTGTCACCTATGCACTGATGAGCCTTCCGGATGGATTCCTACTCATCAAATATCTCACCATCGATCTCCTCGGCTTCAACTTCGATAACGACAACCTGTGATACATCTTGAGATCGATGGAGCAGAGTGTGCAATGCCGCCTAGTAGGTTTGCAACGAAACAAAATTGGATCGGAATAAAACAGCGGAGGTTGTGGTGGAAAAGGGCCAGCCCTCCTATCAATCAGACATTTCCACGACTCAACTCAGCCTACGATGTGTCCCAACAACACCAACACCATTCACCACTTCCGAGCATCCACGCTCAACTGCGGTATCAAGATGGAGATTCTCAAGAAGACAAGCGCCAAGACTCCTGCCTCTTCAACAAAAATGTCAAAGCCACGGGCACCTCGTGCTATGAAGCGTTACTCCATCCGTTGGAATGGGAAGTGCTTCTTCAATTGCAATGGCCGACATAGTACCCCTCCACCCCCGATGGGCAAAGCCGAAGCTCACAACAAAGACAAGTGTCCATGATGAAAGGAGCGCTTTCCACGGGCAAAAAGCGTTCAGGATCATTTTCCATCATGCATATGAGAGACTGGGCGACACCGTCGTGCAGGCTCGAGATGGTGCCCTCCTAGCACTGACTGATCTGGGAACGTACGACCAAGCCAGACACCAACAGAGGCTGGCGTTCCCAGCACCTCGTCCTGCAGGGTAGAGAGGATAGGGCAAAGGCCGCAAGGTTAGCGTGATAGCAGATAAGGCCGCAGATGAACAGCAGCTCTCCAGATAGATCATCTATGAGCGATGGGAATCCCAACCCTGTCGAGGACATCAAGCCAGAGCCACAACTAGAGGTCTGTGGCACCCACAAAGCCAAGAAGACTCACCGTCAAGGGGAAGTGGATGATACTAAGAATCACGCCTTGTCATCTTGCGTTCTCTTGCCTGCATATCTGATATCACATATACTCAAGAGCAGCTCTCGGATGGCCCTTTTGTGAGCGATGAGGACTCCGCCCTTATCGACGATATCAAGCCAGAGCCACAGTCAGAGCCGTGTCGTCGCATCCGGAAAGCCAAGAAGACTCGCCGCCAAGGCGAAGACGACGATTATGAGTAGTACATCGTGAAAACCTGCCTTCTCTTGCGTGCATATCTGATATCAACTATACATCTCACCAACTTGAAGAGATGTCATCGAGCGCTAAGAATGGGGTGGCACATCCTGAGCCGCACTGCAATCAATCATCATTGTAACGACCGCCTTCTGATTCGCTGCTTAAACTATGAGCATTGGAGGCTTTTCGGTGCCACTGATGAAGAGGGTCCATCTATAACTTTTGGCACCAATTTGAAAACATGTCGTCAGGCGTTGAGCACTTTGGTGGCTGTTGCTAAAGAGGCGAAGAAGCTCGATGTTCTACGTCCATGGGCAGCCAGAACGCTTCTAGCGTTATTTTCGGCAGATTATCAGGCCTGATCTCGGACGGGAGCTCACAGAGACCAAGATCTCTACGGGATATCGAAAGCTCAATGCAATCCTTTGCGAATCCGAGCAAAGTCGGGATGATTTCGAAGGTACCCAATTTTTCTTCTGGTCAGTCAATCAGCCTCTGAAGACAACTTGTCATACCACTGCAACGACATGGTACGCGATACATATCTTCGCGTGCTTCGCCAGGCAGGGAAGCGCCCCGCCAGTCGGCGGACCAAGTTGACGATTGAGACCACGACCGCCAACGCGAGAAATCGCGACAGTGATGATGTCTTTAGCGCTATCTTCAATTCAAACGATCACACGCTCAACAATCAATCAGTAGAGCGAAAATTTCCTGGCTAGCGATATCCTCGAAGCCTCCATGACGCCGATGGGCCAGGTAGCAGTCAAATCCCATCCTTCCTTGGTAGGGGCGGTCAGATAGTGGAAGAGAGTGATCAGGGTGCGGTAATTCCCTTGCCTTGAGATTTGGTCTCAATTGAGTCACACTTGCTTCTGCACTCCAGAGCCGTCGAAGCACTACCAAAATTGGACACGATGAGTATGCCTCGCAAGTCAGTCGGATCTGGCTCTGCTTCATCTTCAGGTGATGTTTCTGGGCGCTTCAGGGTCAGCCCAAAAGACATCAGACCACCTAGTTCAATTGGGACCTTCACCGAGCGCAACTCGGGCGGTGGCCTTAGGTGCAATTCTCGAAGCCCGTATGGTGGCTTGGGTGCATGGTCAAGAGAAGTAGCCGTCAAGAAGACGGCGAAGTCGATCTCGACACTGCAGCCCACGAAGCCATGTACGACCGCGAGTCGGTGACTGGGTGTAGGAGCGGTAATTTCACGTGGAAATATTGCGTTGTTCCTTCCAGATTCTTACTGGACATAGGGCCAAACGGGGCGTCGATACGTTCAAGCACACTGGCACAGTATAAGATCGTGAAGGAATATAAAGGGAGCGAAGTTGTCGTCTTTGACGTTACGTAAGGTTACGTGCCCACAACTAGAGGCTCGTATGCAGGCCCAATAGGAGGCTTTGCTTCTTACTAATACCGTGGGACGCGGTCGCCAAGCACATCGAGGATTGGTGCACCGGCGGAGCTTTGATTCAACATCTGGCCAAGCTTCGTGGTCGGATGGTCGCCAGAGGCGCCGATGTCCCACCTCCATTAACTCGTGGAGGTCACCGCCAGCTGGACCGCCAACACCAAAGGCCGTTTAACACCACGGGCGCAGTCGGGAAGATATCGGGGATTGGTGCACCGGCGGGGCTCTAATCCAACATCTGGCCAAGCTTCGTGGTCGGATGGTCGCCAGAGGGGCCGATGTCCCACCTCCATTAACTCGTGGAGGTCACCCTCGTGCGCCAGCTGGACCGCCAACACCAAAGGCCGTTTGATACCACGGGACGCAGTCGCGAAGCATATCGAGGATTGGTGCACCGGCGGGGCTCTAACCCAACATCTGGCCAAGCTTCGTGTTCGGATGATTGTCAATAAAACTCCCACTTCGGGGGTTTCACCAATCCCATCGATCCCAGCACCGATCCCAGCAACATCTAGTAGCCAATCAATCAAACGCAGCTGCCCCGGCTCTAGCCCCAGTCCACAAACCTCCAACTCAGGGCCCAGTACCTTTCGAGCCTTACCAACCCTTCGGCAAGTTACCGGCGTCTTGGCCCTGGGTTCAGCCTCCGCCTGAGGTCCAGAACGTGTTGATCAGTCAGATACTCCTGTGTGTGCGCGCCTGGGCGTTTGAGCTCATTGCTGAGTACCTGGGAGCTCATGGATTCTCGAAGGAAGAGACTCAGGACATGCTCTAGACGATAGGCTTGGCGTCAGGATAAGGGGTAAATCTGGGCGTCGGTGTAATCAACAGAACAGAACGTCTTTAAACATAAGTAATCGTGGCATCAAAACTGACTATAGAGCCAACCAATACCCAGTGACAACTCATCCCGAGTGCTGGTGCACGAATGTCTTGCCCTTGTTAGTTGCGCGTCGGAATCTTTGGGGCTCTGCAGACCTCGCAGTTGCACTAACCGCGCCAGCTTGCCTGCAGATTGGCTCATTAATTATGTCTTTGCTGAAAACGTGTTTGTCTAGAAGAATTGTAAACGAAGCTGCAAAGGCCCTGCGGTAAGTCCTTTGTCAGTCTTTATCCTCCGCGAGGTTGCATACGCACTTATCCTGCCACTCATCCTTTCACCATCAGTTGAAAAACCTGCGGGGTTGGCTGCCACCTAAAGTCAACGTCCCACATATCTGCCGACATGTTCTGCCCATACTCTAGCTAGTAAAAGTCACACTGCATTTTCCTTTGTGGCAGGTCCACGCTCTAGCATTTTCAAGCCTGTCTTCCGTAATCTCAATCTGAAGCGTGATTTGAGCTCTTCTGAGATCTCTAGAGCCGTCAGCGTGATCGAAAGAGATGGCACCCGCTAGCAATGAAGAACAATTCAAGTTCCTCATAAGCTGCATCCGTTACAGCAATAATGGCAAGGTAAGTCGAACGTAGCTCCCGGGCAGTGTGCCGATCCTGATCTCGAGCCAGGTTGACTTCGAGGAGGTGCGCAAGGAATGCGATATCTGCTCCAGGGGTGCTGCGTAAGTTCCATTTTCCCTTCCAATCTCATGCTGCTGACACTGCCACAGCGCAAAACGATACGAGCGCATGATGAAAGCCAATGGGATCTACCAGTCAGCGTCTAGTATCCGAGAGACCGCAATTCCCTCCACAAAACGCAAGGCGTCCGCCGAGGCCAACGCCGCCAGCCCCAGTACCAAAAAGCGCAAAGGTGGCAAAGCAGATCAGTACACTGAGACAAATGCCAATATCGACGATGACGAAGGTCTCTCCACAGTCAAGGCCGAGTCATTCAAGGCAGAGTCATCCCGCTCTTCTATCAAAGAGGAGAACATTAAGAAAGAAGAAGAGCCCACGGTGGTTGAAACCACTCCAGAATCCGCTGCCATCATCAAGTGCCCTTACCCTAAGACTATGGATTTCGATAGCGCGGATGATGCACTGTTTAACGACTTCATTTCCTTTGGTGCTCAGAGCGGGTCTGCTCGAGATGATGCTGCTACCCAGAAAGTAAGTCATATCCTTGAGCTGAACTTGTAGGAGGATGCTGACTTCGGATCGTGCAGGCGGCTCCCACTACTAACGAGGGAAAATGCATCCCAGAAAGTATCCTCATCCCTGGCTAGGCACTTTATGGTGCTGATCATGACCATGGAGCCAGATTTGGGCGTCAAGGCTTTCTGTATTGACCTGTTCCAAGCATTAGCATGTCTCTTAGAATGTGCATCGCGAAGACTGCTTACTAGAATGTTGAACACTGGCTGTGATGAGAGTTCTGGTGGGTAATGCTGTCGATGATAGACTCCATCTGGTATCTTGCTTCAACTTCTTGCACAAATTGCTAGCCATTCTTGCAACCACTGGACATCATGCTTCTCGAGGTTGTTGATGCTGTCTTTGAGCTTTAGGCCTCTTAAGAAAGACGCGATGCACATTTTTCCAAAGTCACAGTTTTAGCCCTGGCAAGATGGCGAAAAGGGATGCAATCTCTGTAGCAAGGTCAGCATTTGAGTACAAGCCCGTGGGCCCACGTTGGTCTTGGTTATAGCGCCTTTTTCTTTGAGCGCTTGCTGTGCCTCTCCTCCGCCTCGCGCACTGGCACGTTGAAAGGAGGCATTCAGTTGACCTTCTTTCTGTATCATGCAGGAGCAAATAACGTCGAGCAAGCAGGCATCATCTAACAAAGTTTTCACTATTCTTTGTACTGCCATTTCTTCGTCTCAGCTTTACAACCGGTGCAATGCCTTCAGCTATACAGCTTCTTTTCTCCTTTGTAAAGACGTAAAAATTTTGCAAATCTAGGGTCCGGAATATAATTCCGCTTACACACTAAAAATCCGGCTACTTCCGGATCCCGGCTTGGCACTAAGATCTCGGCAGCCTTGCCCCCATGTTACACAAATCTGTTGTGAATTTCAACGCAAATCTAAGAACACTTGTGATTTGGAATTATAAGATTAGACCGGGTGAGTCATGATCTATCTTAATCCGCTACTAGCCCAACAGCCGGCGCGTGAAAGCGGGGTCCCAAGCCTCCTATGACCAATACAAGTTTATCTGCAACCCTGAAGCTCCTGATTTGATTCCTCTACCATCAAAACACCTTCCCTCCCTCATTTGACTGCATTAAACACCACTCTCTGGAACATTCGCGTACACTACTGCTTCAAGACAGAAGGTATATGCTGTATTCCTCTACATACTTGCCAAACCCTGCTCCAAGTCTCGCTTCCAAGCACCGCCAATTTGAGCACAATTGTGCCTTGAAAAACACAATGCTGAGCTGAGAACCCACCGACTACCTATCCATGGCCATGAAGCCACCTTCTATCAAGACTTGAAAGCACTCAGAAGCAGAATACATGCTCAAAGCTGACTCCTTCAGCAGTGGTATCCTTCATCTAATACACTATCATACAACACAACCCAATTCAAACTGTTGCAAAGATGTCCAACGATGATACAACCTCCCATATACACTGGACGAGTGGGTCATACACCTTTCCTTGCACAGCCACTCAGCTTTGAGCTTTATGCTAATCCGTCTTTCTCAAATAGTGGAGAAAGATCGAAAGCTCATGATGTATGTCGTGGAAGCATACTACAAAGCTTCAGCAGATTCCAGGGTCGAGATTGAAATTGATGCCGCTGCTACTCGCGTATGTCCTTCGCCGTTATTTAACAGCATCAGATACTGACGCGATACCAGTTTGAATGCTCTGTTCGCGCGATTGAAGAGCGTTTGAAGAAGATCCGCAAGCATGCCCAAGTCGAGACCGATGAGACCACTGATTGGTCTGTCAATCCCTACACAGAGGGATCACGTCGCTACCCTGAGAATTCCAAAGCCAGCATGTACGCCGTCAAGAAGACCGGCACTCCTGCTTCCAAGAAGGGGAAGAAGCGGTTCAATGCGGATCGCGTTGTCGACGGCGAGAGCGAGGACACCACTGAGTCTGGCTACGAGACTCCAGTGAAGGTCAATTCACAACTCTGCCCTCCTCAATGATTGCCTGCTTACAGTACTAGAAATGCAAGCGTAATCTGGCTGTGACCAAAGGCCAGCCTATTGGAGATGACTTTGCAGACGAAGCTGAAGAAGTGACCCGCGGATTGTTTCCAGACACAGCGGGAGAAGCGACCCGCGAACAGATCCCCATGGTTCATCGACCCTCTCGGCAATCGCGAGGTGCTTGATACGCGATTGCAATATGTCGAGGAGGTGGTTCGATACAACATGGGTTTCTTTCTGTGACGGCTTGAATGGTGACGCTTGACATGGTGATCTATCAGAACGGTCGCAATATGTATATGGAAGATTGATGAATGCTTCGCTCATGGACATAACGAACGAACGAACAGGCTTACTGTGAAAGGAAAGTCCTAGGATCAGGCATCAAAGACTTAACCGTCACGCTTTGCTCTCAGGGTGAACTCGCTGCTGACCTCGCCGTCGGCTCTCATATGTGAGCTTCCAGTCTGCACTCGCCCAGTCTTTGAGGACCGACGGATTTACCCTCAGCGACCACAATCCCTACAAGACATCAAAACCTTTTCACGCTCTTGCCCACCTCTCACTTCGCCCTCCTACATGCTGTGATTCAGCTCATCATTCACTCTGCTTCTGAATCAGGATCACCTTGATACCCTATTCACCTCTTCTGCCATTCCTTTCCAAAAGCGTGAATTCTGCTCCCTCATTCTTCAATCACTTGATGAGGATACTCTAGCTTTCTAGGAACTTCTGAGCAATTCCGACCGATGGAAGTGGGGCGACTACTACTCATATAACCCCTCATTTTCCCTATTCACTACTGAGCAAGCCTTTGGGCATTCGTTTCATGTGGAGCGTGTTCCCGTATTTCCTGACGAACACGGAACAAGAGCTTCCTTTCCCCTTCAGGCAATAAACATTTACGGCGAATATGCAAGGTAGATCTAGCGTAGAACTAACTCGTGAAGTCTACCGATTTGGCGCGCTCTCGACTCATGTGACGCCCGAATTCCCATTTTCCTAGGTGATCGCCGTCATTCCCATCAAAATCTTCCCGTCTTGACTTCACTAGCTTCTTGGTGGGAAGAGACGACAGGAGTGACAGGTCTTGGCGTGGGTGGATAGCTTCATGGAAGAAGCTCCCATAAAGAAGAGACGATTGACCCTCACTTCCACTTCTTCTCTCTTCAAGCTACATCCAAACACCCAGCAACTTCAATCAACAGTCCAACACTCACTTCAACATCAATTGCATACGTCTCTCGACATCCAGCACCAGTTGCAACGACAGAAGCATCCGAATCAATTACCAGGTATGTACTTAGATAGCAGCAAAAGTATAGAATTTCCCTGGGCCGAAGTTCTCCTAGTCAATACGTCACCCCCCTTGGGAGTGCCATTATCTTCCGATGGCGGCGTCTGCTAGTGGTCGTCGGGGCTTAGGCAGATCGAGATTTGGGGGGCAACCCCTGTTGCGTAGGGCCGCTCGATGTTTGGATGTCGCGCTAGACTCGCTTCCATAATCTTCTTTACACAAATCTCCTGCACCTCCTGCATCATCATATCCGCATCCACTCCCTTCTTGATATCTCGTAACGCATTGAGTCAATCATCATCGCAACTCCTGCCTGTTGGCACCAATTTGAAAGCATGTCGTCAAGCGTTGCCCAGCTGAGGGCTATTGCCCAAGAGGCGAAGACCGTAGAGGAAGCTCAGACTTCACAGGCGATTCCTGCTGTTCGATTTCCGTTTTGGTTCCAGTGGAAAGGCCTTGCTGACTGTAACTTACAGAAGACATCGGAGACGTTAGAAGGCTACTCAGCAGACAAAGTGACTGGAGATAGCATTCCACTCATTGGCCGCGACCTGGCACCGACCGTCCTGCCTGTTCTCGACGCCGTCAAGACTCCTGCCTCTACGGAGAAGATGTCGAAGCCACGTGCGCCTCGTGCTGAGAAACGTAGCCTCGTCCGTTGGGGTGGTAAGTGCTTCTTCTACCAGGCGTTCCATCTCCCTAAAACATGTGATTATCCTCAGTCTGGTAGTACCAAAACTAACAATTCAATAGAAGACGTAAATTATAAGCTTCTCCTTGCCGTCCAATACGAATGCAACCGTAATCGTGTTCAAATACCATGGGACGCAGTTGCGAAGCACGTTGAAGATTGGTGCACCGGGGGAGCTTTGATTCAACATCTAGCCAAGCTTCGTGGTCGTATGGTGGCCAGAGGCGCCGATGTCCCACCTCCACTAACTCGTGGAGGTCACCCTCGTGGGCCAGCTGGACCGCCAGCACCAAAGGCCGCTTCTACTAAGCGTACCACCGCTCGTGCTATTACTGCTAAATCTGGCAACACAAAGCCCGTCAAGCGCAAGTCGATCGCAATGAGCGAAGAGGCAGACGACGACGAAGGAGGGTACGATTTCAACTCGGAGGCCGGCTACAACTCACGTACTTCTAAGCAATCTTCCAACAAGAATTATGGATCGGGGAAGATCAAGAAGGAGGAGAGTGGAGACGATGTAGCGATTGCGAGCACACGCGGCCGCTCCCAACGAAAAGCCACATCCATGACGACCATCAAGAAAGGAAAGTCTTCGAATGTTGATTTCGACTCTGATGAAGAATGGAATCTCGGAAAACCTGACGGAAAACGATATGTCGCCGCGGGCGCGCCTTTCCTCGTCTTGGAAGAAGACAGCCCTGCCAACGACACTGCTATTTCCGATGGGAAGCTTGGCCGCAAGACGGTGGCAAAGCAGAGCTTGGTCGTTAAGCTCTCTGTGAATAGCGAGTCAGGTTTGAAGCTTCTTAAGAGCACCGCCGAGGTCGATGATGCTCGTCTCAGCGATGGCAGTGGTATCAATGGTGAAGATGACCTTCATTCGGACGATGAAGCCGACGAAGAAAATGAGGACGAGTGGTTCGACCCAGCAGGTGCGGCGGGCGCGCTCTCAAAGCAACATCAATATGTCTCAGCTCTCGAGGAAGCCACCGCCGCTCGAATCCAAGCCACTCAGCACACTGGCAATATCGGCAGCAATGGTTCCAATGATTATAACGGCGAGTATGGAGAGCCGGCCATGGCTTTCGGGGGCAGCTACTTTGAGGACGCAATATACCATGGGAATGACTTCTTGCCTCGCAATGACTTTGCGCAATCGAGCACCGAAATCGACTACGGCAGCGGGGATTTCTCATACGACAATCTCTTCGCTGCGTCAGGCACAAAGAACCTCCACCTCCAAACCACTTTCGCACCTGCAGCAACATTTCCTGATAATTTCAAAGGCTATCATTCTGCAGGTCTCTCAACTGTCGACCAGACACCATCATCTGGCTCTGGGACTTACCACCCTTGGTCTGGCATCAAGGCCGGGCCCGGCAAAGGCATAGATGACCCCGATGACAGCGTTGCTCCGTGGCTCAAGAAAGATGATGGAAATTACAGTTCCGATCTCAAGGGCTCCGTCACGACTGACTACGGTCATGGCGCATATCCTACACACACCCAGTATCCATAGCAAGAGGCGGATTCAATGAGGTAGTCGTATCTCGGATGGACTGCTTTCTTGTTGGCCATTCAAGTTATGGACATACCTATGGTTCGAATACATCTGGCTCCCTCGTCTCTTCATGGGGCCTGATGCGCAACACTTTCTTCTTCACACACGACATCGATCGGCTTCTGGATGCATCTTTTAGTGTATTCCTATCACTACACTCTTGTGGCTGGGTATCTCGTGGAGGTTCGATGATGCGAATGGCAATCGCTCAGCAAATCCATACCTTACTCTTTTCGAGATGTTCGGAACTGGCCTTCCTATACCCTGCACAAATCATCTTCTTTCTTCAAGCATACGACACAACAAGCATTCTTTCTTCAGCATTCGACTAGACGCATTCTTTTAAGCATCGATGAGGTGGTATGATGGAGCTTTGATTTCGGTCGCTCGAGTCCTCAGATTCCTCACCCTTACAACATTCGACAAAGCAGTCATTTATTCTTCAGATCGAAAAGGTTTCTCGAAGGCGCGGTAGACTCTCGTCGTACGCGACCCAGGCTACCAGCTCTTTCAGATAGAAAGCTCAGATAGATGAAATACAAGCATCTTTCTACAACTTCAAGTGCCAACGAACGTGCTTATCACTGACATATAGGAACTTACCGACATTTAGTGAAAGCAACAAAATGTAGGTGCCCTTTCTGCTTCTTGAGAAGCATGGCAACCGGGCGAACTCACAGTAGCAGTTCCTGGCGTCGCTTGCCATTACCCTTGGTGATGCAACAGCCTTTCAGTGGTCAGTCGGCTGGCTTGTTAAATCTCTTGCGTTAATGGATGATTATAATAGTGTGTTGTCTAATTCGACTCCGCAATATTGACGGACTCACCGCCTTGGTCAGCTTGATCAATGTTTGATGCGAACACTAATAAAGCAGTGGTGTAATGCTGGTAGCAGGCTCCGACCGCTTTGGCCTCACATAATCACATTAGCACCCTCTCTCATTGGTGAACGCTTGTGATGTCTTACCTAAAGCTTCCGGGAGTGGTCTGAAGCCAGAAAATGACTTTTTCTTTATATAATTATAAGAGAACACCTGGGCACCGGGCTAGACATTGACCTCACTCACATCAAGTGCCAGGTAGCCAAGGAATACTCCTAGAAGGTGAGTAAGTGATGAGAAGGCTGATTTCGTATCCAGATTTGAACACACTTGAGCCCGAGAATCTGTGTTGTAGCATGTTCGTGCTCACTCCGTGGATTGGCAATCAGATTGGTTTCACTCCTCTCACAAGATAACCTTCGCGAAAGGAACATGGTCAAGGATTACTGCACTCAAGGCTATTGAGATTTGGTGGCAATTCTTGTTGTGACCGTTCAGGAAGTAGAGGGTGGAAGTAGGAAGTAGGATGGCTGTGGAAGGAGAGTGGGCAACGAGAAGAGAGTCAAGTCTAAGAAAAGATCAATATTCTGGAGAAGATAACCCAGAGCAGCAAGCTCCGGGCTAAAGATGGTACTAATAATCACCTTCCTCCACAATCACTCCGGTCCATTGGCCTACGACTGCAATCATTAATACAAGAGTACTTTCAGCACTCCGGAAAGACAGGCAAATTCTGTTAGTGGCTTGATGAAGGCCAGAATTGCTGGATACTGCATATAAAATGCATTTTCATAACCGATGTCAATGTACTACGATCACGATAAGTGGCATGATTATATCAAGTTTCATCAGGTGTTTGTTTTTTCATGGTTGAGAGATGCGAATGACTGATTTAGTTGCTTTGTTGTGGTACTCATCTGGAACATCCCTTCTCTTCTCACCGGAATCTTACATAAAGCTCATTAAGCATAAAAGCCTGTCTCCACTGGAGCTTTGGTTACTCATGTTCGCGCTTCGCTGTCTGATATCTACTCCGGTGGTATATAACTCTTGAGGTTGCTGAACACACGAAGTAGACCTAAAGCTGCGGTTGCATTATTCAAATCGTTTTCGTAGATAAAAGCATGATCACAGCCCATAAGGCATGATGAATCAATTGTTGAAGCATCTTTTGGAGACATGCGAGACATGTAGTCGGAGAAGGAGCGGCCGCTAGTGAGGAACACTAAACCGTATTGGGTGTTCATAGAAATTTCGTGATGTTCCGCCGTCTTTTCAAGTTGAAGCTATTCAATCTTGCCATACACCATTCAAAAAGTTCCACGAGCTCCTTCCCATATCCTCTCTTCTTGAAATCACCCTCTTGTCGAAGCCATGCAGCGAGCTTTGAATTCGCGAACGCGAGCATCGCTTCTACCATCAGTCTCCTCCTACTCAAGCTCTCTATCAAGGGCACGGCAAGGTGCAGCTACTACCATTGGTCTGCAACAGCAGAGATTCGCACATAAGGTACGTAAGGCAGAATCTTTTTCATCCCAATAGAGAGGGAGTCGAAGTCCTATCTCTGGTACCACCACGCTTGAATAGGTACGTGGAGCTCTTCACTAATGGCAAATGATCTAGGACCTTAAATTTGGCGTCGATGCTCGAGCCTCTCTACTCAAGGGTGTTGAGACTCTCTCAAAAGCTGTTGCAACTACGCTAGGTCCTAAAGGGCGTAACGTTTTGATCGAATCAAGCTACGGTTCACCAAAGATTACCAAAGGCAAGCCCAACCACCTCTGTTGTCTCATGGATATCGTGCTAATGGGTGTCGCATTAGACGGTGTCACTGTCGCCAAAGCTATCACACTACAAGACAAATTTGAAAACCTCGGTGCCCGCCTCCTACAAGATGTCGCCTCGAAAACCAACGAAGTTGCTGGAGACGGGACTACCACAGCTACTGTCCTCGCCCGCGCCATATTCTCCGAAACTGTAAAGAACGTCGCTGCTGGATGTAACCCTATGGACCTGCGAAGAGGCACGCAAGCTGCAGTAGAGGCCGTGGTAGACTTTCTACGGAAGAACAAGCGCGATATTACTACTGGCGCAGAGATCGCACAAGTGGCTACCATCAGCGCAAACGGCGACACCCACGTTGGCAAGCTAATCTCGAATGCTATGGAGAAGGTCGGCAAGGAGGGTGTGATCACTGTCAAGGAAGGAAAAACCATCGAGGACGAGCTGGAGGTTACAGAGGGTATGAGATTCGACCGCGGTTTCACATCAGCATATTTCATCACAGACACCAAGTCGCAGAAGGTCGAGTTTGAGAAGCCTTTGATTCTGCTGTCAGAAAAGAAGATCTCTGCCGTCCAAGATATAATACCAGCACTCGAAGCCTCCACACAGCTCCGTCGTCCACTTGTTATCGTTGCTGAGGATATCGATGGAGAAGCTCTGGCAGTCTGTATTCTCAACAAGCTCCGTGGACAGCTTCAGGTCGCCGCTGTCAAGGCTCCTGGCTTTGGTGACAACCGCAAATCCATCCTGGGCGATCTCGGCATCCTGACAAACGCCACCGTCTTCACTGACGAGCTCGATATCAAGCTTGAAAAAGCAACTGCAGACATGCTTGGCTCTACTGGATCAATTACGATTACCAAGGAGGACACCATCATACTAAATGGCGAGGGCAGCAAGGACGCGATAGCACAGAGATGCGAGCAGATTCGCGGTGTCATGAACGACCCGTCAACATCAGACTACGAGAAGGAGAAGCTACAAGAGCGTCTGGCTAAGCTCTCTGGTGGTGTCGCTGTCATCAAGGTCGGAGGCGCGTCAGAGATTGAGGTCGGAGAAAAGAAAGACCGCGTGGTTGATGCACTGAATGCCACACGTGCTGCAGTTGAGGAGGGAATCCTGCCAGGTGGTGGGACGGCTCTCCTCAAGGCTGCGGCAAACGCACTAGGATCTGTCAAGCCAACAAACTTCGACCAGCAACTCGGTGTTAGCATCATCAAGAACGCCATCACACGCCCTGCACGGACAATCGTCGAGAATGCTGGTACTGAGGGCAGCGTTGTCGTTGGCAAGCTCATGGATGAATTCGGATCAGACTTTAACAAGGGCTTTGACAGCGCGAATGGCGAATACGTCGACATGATCGCTTCCGGTATTGTTGACCCCTTCAAGGTTGTCCGCACTGCTCTTGTCGACGCCAGTGGTGTTGCATCACTACTTGGTACCACAGAAGTTGCCATTACAGAGGCGCCAGAAGACAAGGGTCCACCAGGAGGTGGAATGGGTGGAGGAGGAATGGGAGGAATGGGTGGCATGGGTGGCGGAGGCATGTTCTAGACATCTTCGCCTTCCTTCTCCCTCGTCTTCGATACCACCAGCCGGCGCAATGGATATCTCTTCATTTCTGAACAGATGTTATTATCCCCTATGTGTCTCTCCACTCAGGCTACATCAGCAGCGTGTATTAGCATAGTGAAAGCGGTCTTCTTCCTTGTAACATACACATGTCCATGGCGTCCATAGCTTCGAAGATAATCCAGAAAAATCCAGAATAAATGGAACCTAAATATTCTCAATCCTGATGCAGTTATGCGACCCTCATTTGCACGATATTTCTGCTGCGTGAGAAGGAGGCGCTAGCGGAAGCCCCGCCAAGCTACAGCTGTTGCCCCCCACCAAAGACGTTGCTGAGTACTTACTCAAAAACTTACTCCCTACCTTACGCAAACATATCCACTGACCACTCGGCTCTCTACACAACCACTTCGCTTGACCACTGATCGCAAAGAACGCTCGGTATGACATCTGCAGCCTAAGAGCCAACGTCACCCATTGCGACTTAGCCGGCGTTATCAACAAAGCCAGGCTGCAAAAATACTCGAGTCTACGCTGACGGTTTGTTTGCTCACTATAGCTTCTTGACGTCTCGAACTATTCACGCTCTACCCATACCCTCAAACCTACGCAGCCATGGTAAGCCATTCTCCCCCAGTGCAAGGACTCGAGAGCACGTGCTTACGCTGTCCATTATAGAGTAAATCCGGGTATGCAGCTCCTCCTCTTCGTCCCTTTCGCAGTCTGCAGCGTACCTACTCCCAGCTTCGAACACCGCTCCCCAGGAAATCACCCTCCACTTCCATACTCTATACAACTTCTTAGCTAACCCACCTCTCACCCAGCGTCTCCATCTCCCCAGAGTGCATCTCAAAATTCAACGAGCTCAAGCTCGGCAAATCAGTCAAATACATCATCTACAAGCTCTCCGACGACTACAAAGAAATCGTTGTCGAAGATGCCTCCTCCGATCCCGATTGGGAGACCTTCCAGGACAAGCTTATGAACGCAAAGGCTTCGCATAGGGGCAAGGAGGGTAAGGGGCCCAGATTTGCTGTCTACGACTTCCAGTATGAGCTAGAGGCTGGCGAGGGAACGAGGAACAAGATCGTGTTTATCTCGTGGAGTCCGGATGAGGGGACGTTGGTTTTCGTAAGGCTCCAATGACTGCGCTGTGAACTTGGATTGCTTACTAACGGGCCGGGTAATATAGCCAAGAATGACGTACGCTTCGTCGAAGGAGTCGCTGAAGAACGCCCTCAATGGTATCGCGGCTGAGGTACAAGCCAACCGGGATGATGAGATTGAGTATGCGACTATACTCAAGGATATTAGCAAGGGCAAGCGCTAGAGCGTCCACTGGTTTCATTATGAAGGTGTTCTTGCAGAGTGGCTCACAGTGATTGGTTGTGCGGACAGGATAGCTCGAGGGTTACATTGCATAGACTTTATGCTTACGATTATCAAGTGCCCTTGACCTTGACCTTTTGTACTTGCCCTTGCCCTTGCCCTTTAATTGTCCTGCAATGTAGAGCTTTACTGTGCTCTACTTTGAAATATTGTAACCTTCCGCTATGCATTTGAAGGTAGAGACGGATGCAGTATGTACAGGATTCCCCCAACGTTACACTGAAAATCTTGCCAGGCCTTGACCATATCTCCTGCCGTTCGCTGCCCAGATCTCCTGGTATGCGTCTCAATAACTCGTACCTTATGATATCTCGTTGCATGTATTTCATGCCCCCTCCTCGCTAGCCCTTGCTCTTCTTCTCCCAAGTATCTCTAAAAGTATCAAACAATTCTGTAGCCTTCCCTTCATCCCGTATCCTCTGCACCAAGAACCCCTTCAAGTCCGTCCAAAACTCTTCCCCTCCCAGAACCTCCTCTCCACTGGGCCCCTGCGCGACCGGCATTTCTATACCCCCCATAGGCGTATCCTCAGCCTTGCTCTCCCCCTCTTTGTAGCCCATAACCATAACGCCAAACTCCACTTCCCTCCCAACATCCTCCTCCCCCACAACCTCTTTGACAGTCTTCACATCACCCACAGGCTTCTTCTTATAAAGCACCCGGATCTTATCCGTCCCCTCTATCCCCAAGTCCTTCGCCACCTTCTGCTTCAACGCCAGTACACTAGTCTCGACATCCGTCCCCGGCAGACTCAAGCTCAGCACCGGATTCCTGGAGCTCTTCAACGTAACATTCAGCTCCCACAGCTTCTGCGCCTCACTATCGACATTCAAATCATCACTCCCTTTCTTGAACTGATTCGGCATGCGCGGCAGCACATAAGAGCTTGTAATTTCGAGGGTTTTGGGGTTGGAGACATGATCTGGTTGGAGCTTCGAGGGCCGGGAATCGAGGGTCGAGAGGAAGGATTTGGCGAAGGAGAGTTCGGTCATGACGCCGTTCTTGGGGAGGTTGGGGTAGGTTTTTGTGTATTGACTCCAGAGGGTTTCAGAGCTCATTGTAACTTATGCTGGTTACGGAGGTTGTTCCATGAGAGCAATGATAATGCCAAGGCTGGGAGAGATGGCGCTAAGATAACGGTTAGCATGAACTTTTCGTGAGAAATACTAGAAGTACAAGTACAGCTCCAGAGCGCGTGGAAATTGAATCTCGCCGCAGTTATGGGAGTCGGACGACGGATGAAAAAGCAAGGCCCACCTCCAGATTTCGGAAAACTGTCAGCGCAGAAAAGAAAGGCTGGAGACTTTGACGACTCTGCACGAGTAAAAAAAAGACGAGCGTCTGGCGAGATCAAAGCACCTGTGCCTCAGAAGAGGGCGCTCAATAGCAAGGCAAATGCGGGCCTGAAGAAATCTACAACAGGCACCTTCGCCAATGGCAAGCCTACACAGGCGCCAAAGGGGAAGAAATTCGAACCCTTGCTGTCAGGCGAGCTCCTCGATCAGAACTCGGACGACGACGCGGCAGACCTGCTGGGTGGAGATGATGAGATCGATGAAGACCTACTCGTAGACTCAGACGATAGTTCTTCAGAAGATGGCGAGGGTCTTCCGGATGAATTCATGGGTTCAGGATCTTCGTTGTACGATTCAGATCCCCAGCATGAGAAGGCAATGTTCTCAGAAGATGAGGACGAGTCGGATGCCGAAGAGCAGCTCACAGCTGCCAATATAGCGGGACTGTCAAGGCGGTTGGACCAGGAGCAAGAGGATGATGCGGCGGAAGCACAGTTGGAGCTGGAAGAGGCTGCTTTACAAATAAACATTGATGGCGATCGACCGAAGGTATTAGATGACCATGATGAAGACTGGAGTGCAGCGTTGAGGCTGGCGCCAGATCTACAGCTATTGCGGTCACGTATTACAGATACTATCCGCGTCCTGGACGATTTCTCGAAGCTTTCTGAGCCAGGTCGATCAAGAGCAGAATACACAGCCCAGCTCCTCAAAGACATATGCCTATATTATGGCTACTCGCCATACCTCGCTGAAAAGCTCTACAACCTCTTCCCACCGCGAGAAGCGTTCGCTTTCTTCGAAGCAAACGAGTCTGCCCGCCCAGTGGTCATACGTACAAACACCCTCCGCACACATCGCCGAGAACTTGCACAATCACTCATCAACAGAGGCGTAATCCTCGAGCCGGTAGGGAAGTGGTCCAAGGTTGGCCTGCAGGTATTCGAGAGCCAAGTGCCATTGGGAGCGACACCCGAATATCTCGCCGGCCATTATATCATACAAGCGGCATCCTCTTTCCTTCCCGTCATGGCTCTCGCACCACAGGAGCATGAGCGAGTACTGGACATGGCAGCGGCCCCTGGCGGAAAGACCACCCACATCGCCGCTTTGATGAAGAACACGGGGTCTATATTCGCCAATGATAGTAATAAATCCAGAGCCAAGGGTCTGATAGGCAACATCCACCGCCTCGGTGTCAAGACTACCGTTGTTTGCAATTATAACGCTAAAGAATTTCCCAGAGTGATTGGAGGCTTCGACCGCGTACTACTTGATGCACCATGCTCCGGAACAGGTGTCATTGCTAAAGACCCGAGCGTTAAGACGAACAAGACAGAGAAGGATTTCATGCAATTACCGCACTTACAGAAGCAGCTGCTGCTCTGCGCTATTGACTCGGTCGATCATGCTAGTAAGAGTGGAGGCTACATTATCTACTCAACTTGCAGCGTTACTGTCGAAGAGAATGAGCAGGTGGTGCAGTACGCACTCAGTAAACGGCCGAATGTCAAGCTTGTCGAGACAGGCTTGACTTTTGGTGTGAATGGCTTTGTGAGCTACATGGGCAAGCAGTTTGATCCGAAAATGAAGATGACCAAGAGGTTCTATCCGCATGCTTACAATGTTGATGGTTTCTTCGTCAGCAAATTCATGAAGATGGGACCTTCGCCTGGAGCTTCAGTCAAGGATGGAGTGGCGAACGCAGCGAAGCAGGACAACGACGTGACCATGGTAGATAGGACACCCATTGCTAATGAAGATGGGGAGGAGGAGGAAACATTCGGTGGCTTCGACGACTCGGAGGATGAGAAGTACATTGAGAAGGCGAAGAGGAATCGTTTACGAAAGAAGGGCATAGACCCTAGAGCCGCTAATGGAAAGAAGAGGATTACGCAGAGTGGAATAATTTCAGTGGACAGGGAGGTGCCGACCAATGGTGAAAGCCCTGCGTCGAATGGTATCACAAATTCGAAGTCAAAGGTACGGAAGGAGACTGTGCCACGGGTGGAATAGCGAATCAATACTCCGTATCATACTTTAATTCAACTCACGTTGCAGTCCGCCTCCTCCGCTTTTGCTTTCTCATTCTGCCAATGATTGGCTACCACCGCAGACTCAGTATTGTGTGTCCATTGGTTGAGAACTTGCATGAAGTCCTTTAGCTTTACTGGGAGCCTTATCATCCCACTCTGAACTGTAAAGCCCGCCAATCCCCGCCCCTAGGAGTTAGCGTGCGCCCTATTAGAGCTGCCTGCTCTTGGCTACCTATCTAAGCCAAGTGTGTGCAACGGTGGAGACAGATTCTGATTCCATTCATATCCCAAATTCATTGCAGCCTCACTTCACTAACACCAGGAAAGCTCTGCACACAGCATCCCTCTTCTAACAATTGAAGCTTGCATATCTGTTCTAAGTATCCTCCACCTATAACCTCAGTCAAGCTAGGACAACCTCATAGGCCTCACTCTTCCCGCAACTTATTCACAAGTCGCTACCTACTGTCATTGTTCAGCTTCAGGTTTCGTCATCGGTAGCTAAGCTCGCCATGGAGGCAGCAACTCTCAGTGGTACGGATGATGACCACCCACCGCTTGGACAACCAGTTCCGCAGGCCCCCCATCATCGTCGACATATCCGCTATGCAACGCCTGAGACCTCAACACAACCACCGACTCACTTCATTCTCGAACATGCCATGAACCATCACAATCACATCCATAACCATAGCCAGTCCAGAACCCCTCCTCCGCCCAACACACATCGAAGCCCAAGAACCATGAGCGCCTCACCTCCACCGCCTCCCGCAACAGCCTCCTCCAGCCAGACACAGCGTCTTGCCACTCCACCACCACCACCCGTAGCCGATGGACAAGACCATGATAGAATGGAGACAGACGAAGAGAGTGACGATTCTGATTCTGGTGCAGAGGAAGGTACACCCGAGGCTGGATCTCCAGAAGCAGCAGCAGCAGACCCTACACCACCACCTCCACAAGAAGATGAAGTCATGGACACCTCTCCAGACAATCCACCAGTAACAGATGAGCCTCCACCTGTCAATAACCCTCACAGACCTCCGCACACCATAGTTGTGAACCCAACGACTGAGGAAAGCGATGAGGTGCTTAGATCAGGGGTACTTGTCCAAGTTCCGAGTACTATTGCCACCCCTCAAGAGGCTGTGGATGCACTCATTGCAGCTGATTTGAGAGTCACTCGAGAGGATGAAGCCAGACTACGAGCTGCGGAGAGAGAAATCGCTGCTATAGCGCCAGGAGTCACGCCAGAAGAACGGGCCTCACTGCTACGAGCTGCTGAGAGAGAACTCTCAACAGTGGGGCACATCAGGCGGGCGGCACGGACTGGCACGGGCAGAGAACAACTCGAGAGGCGTGAGAGACGTGAAGGGCGGGAAGCTGATGATGAAGGCGAAGGAGATGATGACAGTGATGATTCTGATTCCGAAGAGGAGAATCCTTACTGGACAAATTTCAAGGAAGATACGTCGACTCCTGACGAACGTGAGTTGAAGCTCATTGAAGATATGGAGGAGGTCAGTGCTCTTAACCACGATCATTGGGAGAAGCGGGTGTTCGAGCCTCTCGATGACCCCGAGTATGTCCCTGACGAGGCGGTGAGGATTGAATGGGTAGTGAAAGGAGTGCATGGTACACCGGAGAAGCCTAATAGGGATAAGATTATGAGGTCTCCGTCTGTGAAGGTTGGAGAGTACTACTGGAATATCAAGTACTTTCCACACGGCAATGATGGTACAGAGCAGCTGAGTATCTACATCGAATGCTCGCCTCGGCCCTATGAAGAGGTAGAAAAAGAAGAGACTGAGGCCAAGGACACCGAAAAGGCTACTACTTCGAGAGAGACTTCGAGTACCAGTGAAGGCCCAAATGCTGTTGGCGTTACAGACCAAAATGCAACAGGAAATTCAATTATAAGTACACCTGTCCAGTCCTCAGACAATGTTGATCCACTTGCTGCACACGGTGCACTGGAAGAGCAGATGGAAGCTACACCAACGCAAACTACACCCACACCCCCAAAGAAGGAGAAGGAGAAGGAAGTCAAGGTGGAAGAGCCTTGGGGTATAGCAGCTCAAATCAGCTGTGTCATATACAATCCTAGCGAGCCACGAGTCAATGCTACCCAGAAGGGTTGCCATCGCTTCTACAATGACAATCCTGACTGGGGATGGACCAGATTCCACGGCCCATGGGATGAGATACATAAGCGTCAACGCTCCCAAAGACAGGCCCTTCTCCGCAACGACACGCTTAACTTCACAGCCTACATCCGCACTATCAAAGATGATACCAAAGCCTTATGGTTCCACCCCCCTAAAGACAATCCCGAATGGGACAGCATGGCCATGACTGGCGTTCGTGCATTCGAATGCCAGGATCAATCAAGTGCTATGAATGCTGCACTGTCAAGCTGGTTGCATATGAGTCCTATTGTAGACCTCGTCAAGAAAACATCTATTCCGGATCCTGTTTGGGAAGCTGAGCAACGCATGAGACCGGCATTTGAGGAGCTTCAAGATATTCTAGAAGAAGACGAGAGTAGCGCACCGCCAGAGCGAGAAATCTATCTGTCACAGTTGATGAGCATTCTGAACTTTTATGGTGCAGATGTCGACTCGAAGATGGACGTTGTGATGATCTGGGAAGGGTTGCGACGGGTTCTAAATTTTGAAGCGTCTGGTCAAGAAAAGATGGAGACAAATGTCGATCTCTTTGGCGATGTCTTGTTGCTAAAGCAGCCGGACCCGTTCAGCGAGGAGACGGGACCGAAGTATAACGCAGAGAGGCTTGCAAATGGTTTCAAACTCATGACTGCTGCGCCTAACAGTGTACAAGGTATACTAGAAAAAAGTGAGCAGAGTCCGTCAGCAGCGTTTCGGCAATGGCAAAGCTACTCTGGCCAACCGCAGCAAATTCCACAGCGCCCTTCAGTGTTGCAAATTGAACTTCCTCGTCAGAGCTTCTTCAAAGATGCTAGGAAATGGAAAAAGCTTACCAATCGAATAGAGATGAATGAGGAGGTCAGTTTTAATGGGGCCAGATATAGCCTCTATGGCATGATTGTTCACTCAGGCGATCTGGAGTCCAAGGAATATTATTCCGTCATACGTCCTGAAGGACCCGGAACTAGATGGTTCAAATACGGTAGCGACCACAGTCCTAGAAAGGTCGAGATCTTGACGAGCAATCAAGCAGTAAAGGCCCATGAGGGCTCTGGCGAAAACGCAGATGGAACCGCCGCAGTTGCTTACATTGCCTTGTACGTTCTCACCGAGAACCTGCCAAATGTGCTCTGTACTCCTTTCAAGTGCAAGACTAAGCAAAAAGAGCATGTCGAAGAGGCTCAAGCTCCGTCGGCCTCGGAAGCCGATGCTCCTCAAGCGACCAAAGATGATGAGCTAGAAGAAATGCCATTTTATGTCTTCAACTCGGACCAATTTCAAGGGTACACGGGCCGAGGAATGTGTAATCCATGGCAGGCACAAGGCAACGAGGATAATGTTCGAGAATTCAAGTTCCCTCCCGAGACTACCATTGAAGAAGTCAAGAAGCATTTGACGGAGAAGAATTCCGGCGACATCGAACTATGGCCCATGAACACAGCAGCGCCTAGTGCGCGTGCTTATCCTGGCCTTCTCTCATACGAGAGTCACAAAGGCGATTCAATAGAAGAGATGGGTCAACACAGTGGTGGCTGTCGATTCTGGATGACACCAGCGGAGCCAAGGCCTGTGCCAGAGACCGCTACATCCCTACTCGAGGCCCAAGCTCGCGCTCTGTTATCATCACCTGACCATCAAGAACGAGAAGCCGTACTTATGACTGCATTAAGCGCAACCGAAGAAGCATTAAACAACACAAGTGCGCCAGAAAGCAACCCGGCTACAGCAGACAACGATGCCGAGATGACAGAAGCCGAAACGGCACCCGAGGGAGAGAGTCGTCCGCCCCCGCCGCAACAGACTGAAGCTCAAGCGGCAGCACACCGGAGGATGGCTGAATTACAGCAACAGCTGAGATTACACAACCAAGCGCGACAGGAGCAGGTGGCGGAGCAGGTGGAACACTTGGCCAGAATACAGAGCGCACACAATTCGTCTATCAAGTATACGTACTTCCTTGTAAAAATCTTTGATCCTGAGAAAAGTACGCTGCAGGGCGTGGCAAGCAAGCTTGTCAAGAGCGAAACCAAGATCTCAGAGGAGGTGAAAAAGTTACTCAAGGTCGAGTCCAACGAGTCTTGGGACATCTACCACGAACGGGGCATCGAGATCCGTTCCAAAGATCTGGTCAAAAGTAACGAGACCTTCGAGTCTCGGTGCGGCGGCGCGGACGGCAGTATCTTCATTGCCCAGCGCCGTCCCACTTCTGCTCAGTGCGTCTATACTCCATCCTCGTCTACTTGCCATGGCTAACAGAAACTCCAGGATCGCCGCCTTCGAAGCTAACTGCCAAAGTGCCAACCCAGCCGAATACTTCACCCAGCTCCACGGCCTCGATAACCCCTCTTACTTCCGCTCCCGCTTCAATAGCTCCTACTTTGCACACCCCTATCTTAACCACTCCCTCGTCAACGGCCGCGCCCACGGCTCCGGCATCCTCGTCACCCTATCCGGCGACGCCTACAATGGCCAATTCATATCCGGCAGCAAATGCGGCAAGGGCGAAATGCGCTACGCAAACGGCGACACCTACGATGGCGAATGGCGCGCTAATGAACCCAATGGGCAGGGCACGATGGTTTATGCTAAGACGGGGAACGTATACAAGGGTGGCTTCAAGAAGAGGAAGAGGCATGGAAAAGGCACGATGGATTTCCAAGTTGCGGATGAGGAGATGGCGTTGTGTAAGATTTGCTATGAGGGCGAGATGGATGCGCTGTTTTACGACTGTGGGCATGTGGTTGCGTGTGAGGAGTGCGCAAGGCAGGTCGATATATGCCCGGTCTGTAGGAAGGCGGTTAGAGCTGTGGTGAGGATTTGGAGGACGTAATGGAAGGATGGTGTGAAAGGCGAGGGTGAAGGGAAAGCGGGGGGGAGATGTTACGAGATGATGATTACCAATGATCCGTCCATACAATTTGCCATGGTAGCGGTGGAGTCTTGGGGGAACATGATTCAATTCCTTCATCTGGAAGTGAGACAGTGGATAGATAGAATGGGTTTTGTACCATACCTTTCTTCTCTCTCTAAAAACATCATGACATAGTCAATATTCATTCCTTTTCTTTCGGTCTGATGGAGTGCACATCGCATCGTAACGGCGTCTTGTTTCCGCGGGTTAAAGACCGCTCCGTGAATACTTTGGCTTTCAGGAAGTCGCATAGTCTCTCGACAAGTCGACAACTCTGAGAGTCACCAGTCTTTTTCGCGAAAGCTGGAGAGTCACAAAGACGCGGAAGTTGCAAGAACATCCTGTCCATTAGCCAGTCCTCAGGCTTGTTGTGTGCAGTGAGAATCAGCTTTTCGATACTCTCTGCTATCTGACAATTCGTCAGCTCTCCAGTCTGATGTATTAGCATACGCAAAAGTATCCTGTCAATAGTAACAGTCAAATTGGGAGGGAGAGGAAGTAAGATCTGCCTTTTGATCTTGACCTGATTCATGAATCTAACAGACGGGTCTTGGTCGTAAGACTATATCTTTCGCTGTTCAAGGTATCACAATAAAAGTCTTCTACTTTTTCGAGTCTGTATAGCATAATCTTCTGTATTCTAATCGAGAAAGATCTCTTCTCCGGAAGAACGCCCCAACGCGTCCTCGCCAAAGTATCCTACTCACGATCTGGTCTCCCTTTAAGCATATCTCCCCTTTCAAATCGTCGAACAACGCTGTACATCTTATCCTTGCTCTCGCCAATGTTTCCGCTCTGCCCAGACGCGAACACGTCTGTAGTAGCTATGTAGGATACGATATGTCGAGATTGGGCTAGACAAATGCAATGTTGGCATCAGGTTCATGTCCGGCAGTGGCGTCGTGGGAAGAGCGAAGTTTTCGAATTAGGTGGTTGGAGGGGTTTTGTAGGATTGAACAAGGTCCCATGCTCAATGGGAAAAGTGTTTCTGTAGTCTTTCAGTGATGACAGGTCATTGTCCTTGGGTTTTGTGCTGGATTGTTAATGCAAACGAAGTACTTGCAAGAATGAGAGCGCAGAACTATTGCATAGAAGCGTTGGGGGGGTGAGTTTCGAAGACATTCTCAACCCGAAGGTATTGTCGAGCCAAAGTTGTACTCTACAAACAATTGCGAGACATGCATGTCGTGTAGATATAAATCCCCAAAACACAGGTGCAGGAATGAGATGCAGGATTGTTACTAAAATACGTGGATGTGATGATTGTTTTAGGCATGTGAAGCGTTTGTTCTAGATGCACGCACCTTCGCAGTAGAATATCTAGAAAAAGAACCCCATTCGGGACTTCGAAACGCCACCTCTTCCAGTCCTTGCAATGACGATCAGGAGAAATACCTCATCAGTCATGGAATCATCACCCTTGCCCTCGTCTTCTTCCTTCCTCCATTTTCCCCCTCGTTTTCCCTACTCTATTTTCCCTACTCGTATTCCCTGCCCGTTTTCTAACGTGCCGTTGTTTTTGTTCCTAGGCGCACGGAGTGCGTCTAAGGAGGAGTTGCGCCAACCATGAAGCTAGATAGGGAATCAAACCACCCTTGTACTACCGCTCCCCTTTCCCTGCCTGTTTTCCCTCCTCTTTTGCCCTTGATACCCTCTCCTCTCCTCTCCTCTACCTCCTTTGTCCATCCCCATAGAAAGTAGCCGGATACCTCGCCCTCTCCCTCTCCCTCTCCTCCATCTCTCTCCGCTCCGCCAAATCCCGATCCCTTATCGCCTGCTGTTGCCTCAGTTCGTATTCCCGATGCGCCATCTCCTGCTGCAGCCTTTCTTGCTCAAAAGGCATGCGACCTTGTCGCCTCGCATTGTCTTGCTCTTGCTGCAGGCGGTACTGCTGATGTTGTTGATGCTGTTGTTGAGCCTGCTGTTGCTGTTGTATGAGGATTGCTTCGCGCTGCTGCAGTTCGAGTCTCTGCTGCATTAATTGCGGTTGTTGTTGTTGTGGTTGTTGACTCAGGTTTACGGAGGCATAGGGTGAGGGGCGGATATTAGGTTCGGCTGGCGTAGAGGGAAGAGACTGTGGCTGTTGTTGTTGCTCTTGCCGCTGCTGCTGCTGCTGCTGTTGTTGTTGGTGGTGATGATGCTGTTGCTGTTGCTGTTGTTGAAATTGTTGAACGCTTGCGTACGATGAACTCCTTGAATGTTGTCCGAAAGGTGGAGGACTTGGCACGTGACTTCGTTGTTGTTGTAAGGCCTGGATAGAATTTCTCCCAGAACTTGGTGGCAGGAAAGAGGGCTGCGACTGCGGCGAAATAACTTGTCCCTGAGCGCTTCTCTCGCCCAAGTACGGCCGCTGCTGTAGATGCTGAGCAGCGGAAGCCCAATTCGTGGGTCTTTCTCGAGATGGTGGTGGTGGGGGTGGGACTATCTGTTGGTGTAGAATTGGCTGGCTGAACGAGGGCGGCCGGTGCTGTTGTTGCATGTGCATAATGGAATCAGTCGGGGTTCCACGTCCCTGAATCTGTGGCTGCATTTGCTGGGGCGCAGGTTGGTAGGTAGGCTGCTGTGGAGGAGGGGTAGGCGCAGCCGGACGCTGCTGATCACTAAGTCTCTTTCGAGGTGGAGGATCAGGGGCATCGTTGTTCAAAAGATCCATGATACTTGATTTTTTTGGGGGTCCAGGGGGTGGAGCTTGGGTAGACGTCGTGACAGGTACAGAACTTGGCCGTAGGGTTTCGCCAGGTGGCGATATTGGCGGTAGACTTGCGCTTGCGGGTGAATGCATTTGACTGGGAGCATTGCCGTAGGGACCAGAACCATACCGGCGCATTGAGGATGAAGTATCAATACGTGGCTGGCGCTGCTGTAGTTGTTGTTGGAGACGATTCTGATGTACGGCGACATGTTGCTGTTGAATTGCCTGTTGTTGCTGCTGTGCTCGCGACTCAAGATAAGTCTTTGTCTTATCATCCATTGTCAATTCAATACCTCCAGCCTGCGCCGCTGAAGTAGGTTGCTGGCCCACTAGCGTGGAATGGAGGGCATTCGGTATTAGATTCGGTGCATGCTGCTGAAACGACTGGACAGATTGTTCATGCTGGTGCTGCGGCGGTCTATTGCGGTGATGTGCGTGACCTTCGGAGACTTGTTGCCTCTGAACGACTTCCTTTTCCTGTTGTGCCCGCTGCTGTACTTCATGCATCTGCTCCCTAATTTGCATCTCTCGCTGCTCCCTCTCCTTGACTGAATCTCTGGTTGAAAGGTGAGCACGGTGTCGGTCCTCGGGATTAAAAGTACCAAGGTGAGGTCCCATGATCTGTTGTTGCTGTTGAATGGGCTTTGTAGGAATGATGGTGGGTTGGTTCTCCAAGCTCCCCCTTCCCTGCAACAGCAATTGCAAAGACACCTGCTCCAAACCTTGGTCACTTGTAGGTTGAGTGGTAAACCTTGCCTGTTCCTGCTTGAATCGAGCGGGAGGTTGGACTTTGGTTGTCTGAAGCTTTGGCGAGTCTTCAACCTCTGCGCTATCCACACTCGGCGCCAATGGCCTCTGGAACTCTCTCTGTTGATTGTATTGATATCTTCGTTTTTCTCCCGTTGGCGTTGGAGCTGGGAGAGGCCCCATGTCCTGGCCGTTTGCGATCATCTCATCGGCGCGCATGACATCAAGCTCCAGCTGTTTGCCAGCCTCCCCTTCCCCAATTTTTCGGTTGTAGTAATTCCTGATCTGTACACTAGATCAGTGATATGATGCAGGTGTAGGGGTACAAAAACGGTGCTTACCATAGTAGGCGTCTTGGTCTTCATAGTCACAGCAATTTCCTGCCAATTTGTACCAAAATATCGGGCATAATTGTGAAAGTCTTGGACTTCTGGCACAGACCAATAACTAGAGGTGGTAGGTTGACTGCCAGCTTTCGGTGGGGTTGGAAGCGACAGATTCTGACTATACTGCTGGCTAGGTTGCTGGAGCGGGTCAGCTGTTATAGCTTGATGCTCGGTGTGCCAGCCATGAGGAAGTCCTGTTTGGTATACGGGCACAGTGTATGGCTGGCTACCGAGCCCAGCCAAGGCTTGTGCACCTTCAATCTTGGACAGTCGCTGCTCTTTGTCCTGAACAGGTTCTGAACTAAGGCCTCGGGAGGCTGCGATGACGCCCTTCTGAGGAGAAGGACCAGGAGCTGCAGCCAACAAGGGAGCCTTCGGTCTTCTTCCGCTTTTTTCTTTCGTTCTTGTCCGCTTGACACTTGGTCTCTCGGCGCTTAGAAGCAACTCCCTTCCGGCGGCGCCACGTCGGGCTGGTGTTGCAGCTGGAGTTGTTGCAGGCTCAGCATCGACAACGTCCCCAAAAGTCGGTGCTGCAGCACGTCTTGGCCTTCCTTTCTCTGTGAGCGCTATTGCTTGTGAATTCATATCAAGAATGCCATCGAATGAATTTATCAAACCGGTCGCCCTGGGCCGGATTTGGGCGCGCATTACCGATGTAGCATGCTTTTTGCCCTTTCTGGTCTTCAGGAAAGCCGCTTCCTGGTCCTTGTACTTGACAGAGAGCTTGGTCAAGTAGTAATGTTGGACGCAATCACGGTAGTCTCGGCCCTTCAAAGCGTCTGCAATGAAGCCAAACCTCTTTGGATACGTGACATAGTTTACCAAGAAAGTTTCATGTTCTGCATCGGTGAAGTCGTCCTTCCTCGGTGTGAATCCAAGTGCTTCCAGCGCAAAATCTGGATCGACCAGGGTATTTGTATCCGTGAACATAGATGCTTCTCTTTGCTCTTTACTAAGCATGGCAGGGACGACAGCTTCTCTTTCAGGGTTACACGTTTCGGGAGGTATATAGACCGGTTCTTGTTCTCGTCGAGCTTGTTCTTCTCTCGCAGCGGTCTCCTGAGAAATTCGGATGGCTTCTTGATAGTCCAGCTCAGTGGCGTTCTTTATACGTCTTCCAAGCACTGGTGTCGGCTGTGCAAAGGTGGGCGTTTCTTCTGGAATTGGTGATGGGGCTCTATCTTCCTCGCGTGCTTTTGGTCTCCGCCTTTCTGCTTCGATGTTTTTGATATTTTCTTTCCATCCGCTAAAACCACATACAAATATATCCCTGGCTTCTTCCATCTGCGCTTCAAAATTCGTAGCTTGTTCTTCTAAACGTTGTCTGATAGCGTCCTCTGTCGCAGTAGCTTGAAAAGCGTTCTCCTGTAAGTCCTCGATCTCTGAGAAAGGAGTCTGAATGCCAGATATTAAAAAGGGAAGGCTTTCAAGAGGTGGCGTATCCGGGCGACGTTTGGCTGGAGGAGGGCTGAGAAACTCTCGTTTGATATTCATATCATGTTCTTCGTCTACCTCGGGTGATGGCAGGCCCCCAGGCCTTGACAGAGTGAGAGGCTCTATATTTTGACCAGCCATTTCAGTATTCTCCTCAAGAGCACTAGCTAATGCATCAAGTTCTTCCAGTAAATTCAAGAGGACTGGATTGCTTCGCGGAGTTGGGGGTCTCCTCGCCTCAAGGGCCTGCATGTCGAGTTCAAACTTCTTTTCATCTTTGGCAAAGTCTTCCTCACCCCAATCTATCTGGTCATCCTCTACAGCAATCTCGTCAGCCTCGTCGCCGTCTTTTTCCTCATCGCTCGCCGAAGCCCCAAATTTGGCCTGTCCAACAACGCTATCCTCCGTCTTCACAGTGTCTTCAGCAGGTCCTTTGTCTCTGCATTGCATTAGCAAAACAGATCTTGGGGAAGTGAGGCCTTGATCTCTGTCTCTTGGTGTACGAGCTGTGGTAATGGAAGGTGGTGCATGGTCACGTTTCCATTTCGCAACAGCGTCTTCAGTAGATTCAGCAGTCGGTGGACCAAGTCGAGCTTTGTCGTCCCCAATAGAGTCTCTTTTAGTTGGGACCGTATTCATGATAGACGGTCCACGTGGAACATGTTTTGGCAACGCAGGATTGACCCAAGCCCAAGTAGCAGCCCCACGGCCTGGTCGCTGCATCATTGAAGGGGCTCCTCTGTTGACGCCGCCTCGTATCGATGGAGCTGGCTGTCTAATTGAAGGTGGCGCCCGCTCTGCACGAGGGCCCGTAGGAATCTTGACGGGCGACCTTTGGTTGGACATGTCGCCCAACGGTGGCCTGAGCATTGAGGAAGAACCTCCTGTTGGTGGAGCATTGCCATTGCGACCTTGCTCTTCCACTGCTTTTCTGACAGAGGGCTGTGCGGAATCAGGCGGACCAGTAGCTGAAAACGATGCTGGCCGGATAGGCGAGGTATCGTAGTCATTTCGAGATTGTGAAAAGCGTCTTGAGATGTTGCGAATCGGCTCAGGTGCCCCTGGAAGCGATTGTCGATGCGAGCCAAACCTACTTGCGTCACCGTCGAGGGACCTAGGACGGTCTGATGTCTCTCTAGATTGCCACCTCTCTGATGCCTGCTGTGCTTTTGGTGCAGTGGGCGCATTGAGAGTCTGAGCTTTGGGTGCTGATGGCACGTGAATTGAGGAATCCAGTAAGCTGAGCCTGGAGGGATGAATCAAAGGAGAGGACTGATCGCGAGACGGCTCCGGCTTGGCCGGAGAAGCTTGATTGACTGTGATTGCTCGCTGCGGTATTGAGCCGAAAGCGGGGACAGGAGGAGCTTGCGGCGGAGGAGATGCTGTCCAATGATCACATCGATCATTTCCTGCACTCCTAGGCCGTGTGTCTCCTCTTTCCGAGTCAATATTTGACATGCGTAGATCAATATTGGATCCTTGGGCTCTAGGCCTATATTCTGAAAGAGAGTCTCGATTGTCTCGAGCATTCTGAGTGTAGCGATCCAAATTGGATTGACGAAGTGATGCAGTCGAAGTCGAGCGCGAAGTAAGAGGAGTTGGTACGCCACCAGTAGAATTCCTGGAGTCAGGGCGATGAACTAGCTGCTCTCGTCTGAAGCGATCATCTCGTTCCTCTCGCTCTTTTCTGAGATCACCATCACGCTTACTGTACTCGAGATCGCGTTCGCGGTCTCGATCATCACGCGTTTGCTCCTCCCAGTCTCGATCTCGAGAACGGCTCCTTGGCCTAACGGGCTCCCGCTCGTCAGGAAGGAAAGGCCTGCCTCTTCGGTCATCTCTACCTCTCCATTCTCCTCTGGCCCTTCCTCTGAATGCCCCTCTACCATGTAACGCAAATGAGTCCGAAGACCCTAGAAAAGGCGCATCTCGAGGATCTCTTCTCGGCTCGTCCCTTGGCGCAAAGTCCCGGGTATCTCTGGCAAAATCTCGTGACAGCGGAGACCTAGAACGATCACGACCTACAGGCGAAGGTCTCCTATCTCGGCCATCGAAGCGTTCTCTAGGACCCCAATTTTGACCTCGACCTCGGGCCCCTCGCCCAAAAGGCTCATCTCTGGAATCGCGAAAGTCTCGCTCTCGAGCATCCCCACGACCTGGGAAGGTTCCTCTCCCCCTATGTAGGTATCCGCCTTTCTTTGGCCCCTCCAGATCCGCCTTGGGTCCTTTGGGAGGCTCTCTCGCAGGCTCACTCCCACGTCCTGCATAGCCGTACGAGTCGTTGCCTAGGTAACCGCCCTCTTTTCTTGATGGCAGAGGCCCATCATTGTGTTGTGCAGATGGGCGCCTGACGTCTAAAGGTCTTGCGGGGGAGCGATCTCGCGAGCAACGCAGATCGCTGTTGCTGTTGGGAGGGAACCGTGAGGACATTGAACATGGTAAAAACAAGGGTTGAATGAATGGATGGGCGTCTGAGATGCGAGGTAGGTCTTCCCTTTGGTGTCAAGCTGTGTGCAATATGTAAACATAGGCTTTCTTGGTAGGGACATTGACTGTTGAATGGGTATCTGCGACGCACTTTGTGTTACCCTAACCGTGGTCCGAGTCTTTTTCCAGGAGCCAATCGAATATGCGCGTCGAGGCCAGGGCGCTGTCGACACAGTATATTCGTATCTTTGTTCCTGGGAAATCGTGTATGGGAAAGGATTGCCGCTTAGTCGAAAGGATTTGGGGAGTTGTTCGCTCGTCAGCAGAATGTACAGATAAAGGAGTCGGTTGTTTGAGGCTCAATCGATGATCTGCACGATGCCTTCCCCTCGACCGGACACTAAGGACAAGTCTAAACAGATTGGTGATAGCCGTTGTGACTGCCGCCAATCCTTGGCAAATACTTTCGCAGTAGTTAGTCTTCAATATATCCAAGAGTTTCACCTCTAACAAGAGGATAGTGATGTCTAATCGCCCGATCAATCGACGATCACGAAGTAGATATTTAAATGGACCACTCAATCCGTTTTCTACTCTCCTACTCGAGAGCAAGACGTCGGCATTTCCCCGCGACAGCTTTGGTGCGCAGCGGAACAGCAACAGGATCTCAAAGAGCAGCATTGGGACCAAAGACAGTCGTCGCTGGGGACCATCCTAAAAGCGTCTGGTGGGTGTGGTGCATATCAAGGTTGGGCCATACTGGACAGCTTTCTCACGCCTTGGAGGGAAACAACAATAGAGTAAACTTCAAAAGGTACAGGGCAACCTTCAGCTTTTATGTCTTTTCATAAACGCCAATTACCCGCATATTCGAATTTTTTAATACACATTGAGAATCTTCCCTGCCTCTAAAGTATTTGGGGTATGCATATTCAACAGCGATTGGCGAGAGGTAAAGCGCCACGGCCCGCAGTCATGGTTGTGAGGAAGCATCACGCGACTTAGGACAGCTTCCAGGGGAATATATGCAGGACCGCTTTTATGGTACGCGACTTTAATACTTCATGGCTTATCTTGTTCCTCAAAAACTTCCGCGACCTGCCGCAAGGCTGCGGTGCTCGCACTACGAGCGCCACGTTCGTTTTATAAGCCTTCAGTGCTCCAAATCCGATTCGAAAATCTAAAGCATTCCTGATAATAGCTCTATGCTGAGACAAGACCAATTCTGTCACCACAGACTAGATACATGGCTACGAGAACCGCCTGCCTTGCTCTTTTGATCAGACTTCAAGTAAGCCTCACAATGAATTCATGGAAATGTAGAAACCGAAAGTCGAGGGGCAAAAGGGTCTCCAATTTTCGAAGTCCACGTAGGTAAATGGCTGGTTTTGTAAGAGACGCAAATATCCTCGGAATTCTGTTATATTCCCAATCTCGCTCATCGGGTTCAAATTTTCTCTCACCAAATAGTCGCTCAGCCAGCCACTTCTGCTAACGTACATTGTTTCTCATCTGTTCTTGCTTCTCCGGTGTTTACAGCAGCGTTGAACTCGATATTCTGGGGTTACAAGAGAACAACGACAACTCCAATCACATGCACCTGTCAAGTCTGTGTTTGCTCCACAGAGATAGGCTCCCACTCAACAAAATCATCAAATATGACAGCTTAAGGCTAAGAAGTATAGGTTGCCATGGATCCCTCATCATCCTGGGTGACTAATTCCTGTGGTACACATCCACTGTACTGATCGCAATTTTAGTACTAGGTGCATTGCCATCCATCCTCATATTACAAACAACCATCCCGAATATTGTGAGTCGCACACATGACTGACCCCAAAATTAGATCTACGGATGCACAAGGAAATGAGGGGATAATATCCCTACTCGACGAAAATGGGCCTTCCATACAAGGGATTACAAATCTTCAAATCATGATCCATGATCACAGCCTTTGAATCTCTAGTACAACCATCCCTCGAGGCTGCAAGAAAGTAGACATGAACAAAGCTCCTAGATTGAAGGTGGGGATCAATGAATATAAGGAAATTGGTCGCTTTCACCGTCTTAGCGAACATGGACTCCGAACTGCACAGCACTTGACCGAAGAGAAAGCGTCAGAGTAAGTAATTATGAACGATCAGTAGCTCGTTAATTGTTTCCTAAGATTGGCCGAGCAATTCGAAATACCAGGGCAGAGGAATTGCTTTTCCGGAACGAGAATTTAATAAAGTAATGAAACTGCCTGTAGGTTTTTTGCAATGCTCCAACCAAAGACTTGTTAGAGGAAGATTCTATCGGCCAAGAGTATTAACCAATATTGCCTTCAATATTCTCATGGTGGATAATTTTCCGATGGCCGAGAACACTAGGCCTCTATTCACAGTCCGATCCATTCCTAGCACTGATAGGAGACCACTGATATCAGATACATCGGAGGCAGCCGAGATAGAGTGAGCTGGTAGCTCCTCGAATCTGGACTCCGCCTCAGATGATCTTAAAATAAGAGGCAAAGATTCCTTGCAGACCACTCAAGCCCATTGTCCGTTCTCCCAAGCATGACAACCTAGCTCAAATGGCCACAGAGCGCGACAATGGTTTGAAGAGCCCTATCGAGCTCATCACCCTCTACGTGTACAGACAAAGCTCCTCAATGAATTGCAAAGCCTGAGCCTACAAAGCCGGATACTTTCTGCATCGAGAAGAAAGAGCTTTTACTTTGGGCCACAACATCATAACTAGGAAGACCCAACAGCTCCATTGGAGCGAGCTTTCGGTCACGTTTACTTGATGACCTACGCAGCTCCAGAGCTAAGTCGCCTTCTCTGCCCATCAACTCACTCAAGACGACGTAGCGCCCAAAATACGCAGTCGATTCAATCAATGTCGGCCTATATCCCACTCGTAAAGCCCACATGACGTCTTTTCTTTCCCAATCTAATCATCATGCCCAGACGAAGAACTTTTCCTGTGGCGCTCACCGTGGCGTTCGTGGCTCATCTATTCCGCCATGTTCCACATCTTTCCCCTTTCTTCTTCACCGTCCCCAACTCGAGAGGACGCATTCCTTTCTCATAAGTGCGCTCAACAACGAGACTCGTGATCGATATTCTCAGACATATGTACGATCATGTAACGATGGTCCAAACTGACAATCCTCCTGAATAACAAAAGACCCAAGACTACCTCAACATTCCACCTAACACTCCATCGTCAATGCCCAACCACTACAATCACAGGTTTTCCGTGCGGCATCGACAACTTATCTCGCATCCTCGCACCAACTACCCAGCAGCAAATCATACGCAAACCTCCTTCACAACATTCAAAGCGTGGCCATCACACCTGAGCGCACTACACAACTGACCGGTAAAGAAAACCGTCATGAAACACGGAGCACAGTATAGTGCGATGCAATCATGTATTGCAGTGACCATGCCATCACATCACTAAGAACACCACCACTAGCCTTTGCGCAAGGCTAGGTAGAGGTTCGTTCTGGCTGCTCCCTTTAGGGAAATTGTGGCATAAGGTTGGGCTGTGGCGCTTACTCTCAGAGCGCCCACCAAAGGCACATAAGAGGACACGATCCTCTCAACTTAGACGTGTCCTCATATCTGGCCAGTTCTGTTCTCGCAAAATTCCCAGATGGCAGACCAGACTTGCTTGCAAGCACGGCATTCATCAATGGCAACATCATCGAAGAGAGAGGTACGATTTTGAGTATGAAGTATATTAATTATCTATTACCACTAAGAACTCCCGTCTCCCACTTTTACCCCTCAAAAACCGCACAACGGAAAAAAAGACCACCTGGGTATCAATCACTCCTACAGCCCTCCCTAAGCTAATCCCTCTTCGTCTCCCCCGCCGGCCCACTACTCCCACTCGCACTCCCCCCCACAACCTCCACACTCGGATTCTTCCCCATAATAATCCCTCCCTTCTCCTCTCCCAACGGCAACCCCTGAATCTCCTTCCCCCTCAACCCGCCACTAACATACGCACTCGTGCCCTCCCCAAAAACATACGCCTCCTCCCCATGACAATGATAATCACCCACCAACAACGCCTCCTCGCTCATCCTAAGTGGGATGCGCAATACATACTTAATAAAACACAAAATAAGCGATGTCCAGACGACATTCCACGCGACAACGAACAAAGCACCCGCGATCTGATAGCCGACTTGGACGCCATTACCCTCGATAGCACCACCAGGGGTGGTGAGCCCAAACGCCGCACTCCCCGACGTCGTCGCGAAAAGGCCCGTCGCGCAACCGCCGAGCGTGCCAGCGACGAGATGGGTATGGAAGACACCAAGGACGTCGTCGACGCTGCGCATGAATGCGACTTTCTTGCCCAGGATATTCATGCTCGCCCACGGCACGACGCCCGAGCCCAAGCCAATAGCGATGGCAGACCAACCGGCGATGAAACCCGCGCCGGGGGTGATGGCGACGAGGCCTGTGATCATGCCGTTGACGGCGCCGATGGCGGAGGGTTTGCCGTAGTAGAAGTAGTCGCACATGGTCCAGCAGAGCATACTCATCGCCGTACAAATATTCGTGTTCAAGACCGCGACGCCAGCGTCTGTCGAGGCGGCATAGGGATCACCACCGTTGAAGCCGTTCCAACCGAGCCAGAGGATGCCTGCGCCAATGAGGACGTTGCTGATATTACTGGGGCGATTGTCTTGCCGGTCTGCGTCGAGGCGAGGGCCGACCCACCATGCGGCCACGAAGCCTGCGGTTCCGGACGCGACGTGGATGACGTAGCCGCCGGAGTAGTCGAGGGTGCCGAGGACGGCGAGGTAGCCGCCGCCCCAGATGGAGTAGGCGACGACGCAGTAGGAGAAGGTGAGCCAGAGGGGGACGTAGATGATCCAAGCGAGGAAGTTCATGCGGCCGAGGAGCGCGCCGGCTGTGAGGATGAGGGTGATGGCTGCGAAGACGAATTGGAAGTATACCATTGTGCTCATTGGGAAGGCCGCCGTGATACCGCTGGTGGGGAGTATGGCTTGCGTGAGTTCGTACTCCATCGATAGGGCGGGGCCTGGGATGCCTGCGAGGCCGGGGATCATGGGCTCGCCAAAGGCGATTTTGTAGCCCCAGATTACCCAGCAGATGAGGACGGCGGCGAAGGCGTAAAAGGCCATGAAGGCGCTGTTGATGGCCCATTTTGATTTTACGATGCCGGCGTAGAGAATCATGAGGCCGGGGACGGATTGGAGACCCACGAGGGTCGCGGCGGTGAGTTGCCATGCATTGTCGCCGGTGTCGAGCCAGTCCGGTTTGGGGTTTTGCTCTTGGACTGTGTAGTTGATCGACATGATGGCGGTGTTCCGAGGGTGTGGATGAAAGGGGGAGAGGTGTTCTCGCACTCGCGATGGAATCAAGTGGATAAAGTCTTGAGTCGGATTGGAGGACCTCGCAGGACTTTATAGCTATGTTTGCTTCACGAATAGGTGACACATCGAGTCCATTATTCACTCTCTCAACCCGCTGCTACAGTGGGGATGGGGATGTGCTTGCGAAGACAGGCGCGTAGGACAAATGAGACGCATGAGCGTTATCGGGCCCGTCTGATCCATTGTCAAACAGTCTGCACATCAGCCGGTTGGTTCTAGAATAATGTGATCATTGTCATTGGTTCTTGACCAATGGGCGCTGTGGGGTAAGCGAGCCGGGGCTTGGAAGACCTGCATTCGCCTGCATATCGCATATCGAAGGAATTCGAGGTCGCAAAAGGTGAAGAGAGGGTGGTCATCAAACTCAAAGATTGCGCTGATTGCAGCCATGGATAACATTAACATTTCGTATCTTAGGAATGGGCTAGCATGAACCAACCCAATTGCGAAAGAGCCTCCCGAGCCACGCGGGACAGGGCAAAATGCGGTAGGCTAGAGGCAAACAAGGATGCCGAGGGGCCCCCCACGATGCTAAAGGATGCTAAGCGAGCGCCTTGACCAGGTGAAGGAGGCGAAAACAGCCATTTTGCAATCATGGACCGGGTACGCTAATGCAAAATTCAAAAGCACCACGATAAGAAGAAATTTTCGTCCAATCAGAAGAGGTCAGATCTGCCTGTCAAAGAATGCGCAAATCTGCCACCACTCACAAATTGCAGCCTGATATCGTACTCTAGGCTCTGGCCATTCCCTTCAGCCGTGATCCATCGAACATTCGGGTTTCGGGGCCGTGCTTCGAGGAGGAAGCTTTCCGATTCTTTCCTAGAGCATTAGTTGAGCTGAACTCTGTATGGTGACATGGCAATGCAGGCACCGTAGGCACATCTGCAGGTGGTCGACTTCAGGTGTGAGCCGGCCTCTAGCAGCTTCATCTCTTTTCTTCCTGCAGCTAATGATCGAATAGGCTTTATGGCCGACTTGGCGTTAATATGTCAATCGACTTGTGACAGCATTGCAGACTGCATCTTTGCGTCCGTTACAGTTGCGCACGCAATGGGCCCCGATATCGGACATTTATCCGCGTAGCATGGTGCAATAACATCGTCACTGCTGTTGAGGCTTCCCATAATATACGGGTATGCACATGTGTAGTTGTAGAGGGTAGATTTACCACGAAGACCTGGATTCCCTTGCTCTTTCTTGTTCACCTCCCCAATGGTTCTAGCACAGATCAGTCCATTCGCATCTGAAAAGGGCCGGAGAGCAGCCGGTAGCTCATAAAGAGGCCTGCTTTCTTCAAAAGTGGACATTCGCCTATCTGTACCTGCATGTCCCCACGAAGCTTCAGTACCGATGGGATCTCTGTGCAAAGACTTCGGTGCACGGTGAGGATGTTTGAGCGCTGGGACCTCTGCAGAACAAGCGATCCCGCGTTGAACCCACGCCGGGCGATGGTGGCCGCATGAAGCTTGTCTTTGACGTTCAGGCTCCCAGACAGGTTCAGCTTGCGAGCTCCAGAAGCGGAACAATAGCAGCAATTCTTTATAGCCAGGATCGAAACATATGAAGTTGGGAATTTCCCACTTAAGTAAATCCCAGGGAGCCCATAGGAAAGAAGATAAGGACCTTGCGAACGTCACAGACGCCCAGGTGTCGCGTCGCCATTCGCCAATCACTCGCGCTCCAACAGATAACACGTCCAAAACCTCGGAGGTATGCAGACGTCTTTTGAGTGCCGGCAGCACTAAATCTTATGTCAACGTCGTAAGAACGTTGTTTTGAGGCTTTGGGCAGGGAAGAAGTGCTTGGCATAGATCGAAACGGTGACTCGAGATGCACCTTAACGCTTGGGCTTTCTTGGTTAGGCGTAGGGTGACGTATCAGATAACGAAATATTACGAAAGAAGAGAGTTCACACAAATCCAACCTAGGAAGTAGGATAGATGACATTTACTGAAAAGTGATATTAACCAATGGTACAATTGAGCTTGTAGCTTTTTTTGCAAAGACTTGCCCGAATACCGCTGGTGCCGCCATCAAAGATGGAAAGTACGCTTTACCCGATTAGTAATTGACGCTAATGCGTCCTGAGAGTCTTCGCTAAGGTATGTTTTGGCTGCTCAAGAGCACCAACTAGAGCATTTTCTCGCACATACCATTGATGTCAGACAGACTTGCAACAGGTATAGCAAACCAGAATGCCATAACGGCAAGTTGCTTTCCCGCATCGATAAGAATCCATCGGAACCCACTGTGACATCATTCCAGCGTACTGGCTGTGGGACATATTTTCCACCGTTGAATCTCGGATTTGATTGGGACCCCGATTGAAGGCCTCTGTAGAGACTGGACAAGAACAGAGATATTGTCTTACTTTCTTCTGTTTTCATTTGTGAAGAAAAAGCAGTCGTTGTGGAAATCCTTGAGCATAAAGCAAGATATATAGCAAGGCTCTTATGGGATTGGAGTGTCACAATTACCGTCTCATGACTAGGAAATGATAAATTGGCACCCCAAATAGTCTAGTCTTGCTATCTAATGACTACAGCAATCTCTCGAAATACTTGTCAATAATTCTATGCCAAATTCTGCAAGATATATTTCACAATTATATATTGCTTTCCTTCTACAAGAGATCATACTCTTTCCTATCAGAGCTCTACGAGTCTTTTTCACATAGCAGCAATGGCTGAAGACATCGAGAACCATCCCTCCAAGAGTTCTGAATCCAAGGAATTCACCATGGCAGAGCCCACTTCCACCACCACCACCACCAACCCAGCCCCCACCCTCTCCACCGACGCCGTCCTCAAACCCTCCACCCCGGTCCCCACCTCCGCTCTCGAAGTCTCCGGCATAGACTTCGACACCTACACCCCCATCGAACTCTCTACCCTCTCGAAACTCGTCTCCCAAATGTCCACTACCGGCTTCCAAGCCACCGCCGTCGCCGACGCCGCTGCAATAATCAACAAAATGATCGACTGGCGGTGCCCCGAAACAGGCGCCAAAAGCACCATCTTCCTCGGCTACACCTCCAACCTCGTATCCTCCGGTCTGCGCTCCGTCTTACGGTATCTCGTGCAACATAAGCACGTTAGTGCTATCGTAACGACGGCTGGCGGCGTCGAGGAAGATCTGATCAAGTGCCTCGCGCCCACCTACCTCTCCTCATTCTCCGCCCCCGGCGCCGCTATGCGCGAAAAAGGCATGAATCGCATCGGCAACCTAATGGTTCCAAACGACAACTACTGTCTCTTCGAAGACTGGGTCGTCCCAATCCTCTCCACCATGTTCGCCGAGCAAGAAGCCTCCCTTACCTCCTCCTCCCGGCTCGTCTGGACCCCCAGCACCGTAATCGCGCGCCTCGGCCAGGAAATCGGCAAGCATCCTAAGCATGAGGAATCGATCCTCTACTGGGCTTATACAAACAATATCCCCATCTTCTCCCCCGCCCTCACCGACGGCAGCTTGGGGGATATGCTCTATTTCCACACCTTCCGCACCTCGCCCTCTTACTTAACTATTGACATAACCCGTGACATCCGGCGCATCAACTCGCTCTCCCTATCCGCCGCACGCGCCGGCATGATCGTTCTCGGCGGCGGCCTTGTAAAACACCACATAGCCAACGCGTGCCTGATGCGAAATGGCGCCGATGAAGCAGTATTTATCAACACAGCGCAGGAATTCGATGGCAGTGATGCAGGGGCGCGGCCGGATGAGGCAGTCAGTTGGGGAAAGTTGAAGGCGGAGGGGGCGAGTGTGAAGGTTTATGCGGAGGCGACGGTGGTGTTTCCGCTTATTGTTGCGGCGAGCTTTGCCCAGGCGAGAAGTGCAGGGGAGCTGAAGGGGGAGGAGAAAGGGATGGATTGATGGGTAAGTGATATGGAATCAGTGCAGTGATATCGAGAAGGGGTTGGCCATGAACGAGACGTTCACTAGTGGCATGCTTCAAGAAGGCGGCGGGTGGTTGGGTAAAGCTACCACAGCTGTTGCAAATAGTTGCACATGAAACCCGAGACGAAGCTGCGTATATATCCCAGAGTCGTTACAATTACCAACACCGAGATTGGCGATGGGAGGTAAAGCTATGGGTAAATCTCCAAGAACGGGCATGGGCATACGATTGGGGAGAGAATCCGGTACTTACCCTCAAAAGTGCTGTGGTAAATAAAGCGTGGAAGCGAATAATGGGAAGAGCAATGAGCGACTTTCATAGCTGATTTTGTCTTCTAAGAAGTCCCTTAGTTGGGCTGATGTTGGAAATGGCATGCGGCCCAAGATCAAGGCGGGTGATAGGCTCGAAGAACAATCGAATTGAGCTTATTGACAAGCACGCAAACCACAAACAGTAGCAATTATTGGTCAATCGTACCGAAAAATCTACTCATAAACACCCTAATCTATCTCCAACTCCATCTCCTGCCTCGGCTTCCCCTTCCCCGCCTTTGTCTCCATCTTCTCCCTCTCCATCTGCATCCTTGCCTGTGCAATCTCCGCCTCACTCGGCTTATTCACAATCATGAGATAAAGCACATTTGGGGTCAACAGCTTCTTCATCGGCTTGTTCGTGCCCGTAGCCACCCTAGCCCGTCCAATGGGCCCCTTAGGGTGCGCCCGTCTATAGCCCTTCGGATCGACTTTCCCACCTGTGACGAGGGAGATAAGAGAGCCGCTGTTGACAGGGTGGTTAGGATCCGAGAAGCGCGACGCAAATGGTTTGTCTGTAGGGACGGCGAGCGAGGATGTAGGGTCATCATGGGCGAATTCGGCTTGGGCGCGGCGGTCCATGTATTCCGACACGAACTTCGAACTCTTTTTGAATGCATTTTGCTTTTTCTTCGCTTCTTCGCCTTCACTGTCGACCTCGGCGGCTGCGTCGAGGTCTGGAAAGATTAGGGGAGCGAAGACAGGAAGTTCGGATTCGCTATGGGATTTTGCCGCCGCTGTATTTGCAGCTTTGCTTCATCTTGCTGCCCATGCCTTCGGGGGAAATGGAGGAGGTGATGCTGTGGGAGATATCGGTTGGAGCGGAGGAGAAGGAGGAGCGTTCGGAGGATTTGTAGGAGATGAGGAGGGCGTGGAGGCCGTGGGGGTGGAGGAAGTGGGTGTTTATTTCCACGAGGAAGTCATTTATTCTATTCGGAGAGTGTAAGCTGTGACGGAGGGTACGGAGCCGATAATGTTGCCGGCGACGAAGACGACTTAGAAGACTGGAGATGCTTGGCTGGCTTTCTGGAAGGTCTTGAGGAAGTCCATGAATGTGGCTTGGTCAATGCCGGCAATCTCAAGTACTGGTGCGTAAGCGTGAACGAAGCCACGGCTCTTCGCATGGGGTCTGGGTTGTGGAATAATCACTGGACATGGCAATGGGTTTGTGGCCGGAGCGATTGAGGGTGCTGGGTGTGCAGTGAGGAGTTTCTGTATCAACTTGCGGACGTCTGGCTTGTCTTTGTGGTCTTTGGAATTGTCTAGCACGGTCGATGAAGGGTCCTGGATAGCCGCTGCCTCGTCAAGCTCCCACACTGCCTCGTCATCCTCGAAGTGTTCAGCTTCGTTAGGATTCAGTCCCATAGTGCTGGGATTGTATGGGACAGCCTGCCCCTTCTCAATCAATTCTGTAGCTTGCTGGTCGTCTCTGGTTTCAACAAGCCCATACTGCGACGAGGATGGGTCCAAGGTATCGTACGCAGGAGGTGCATAAGAGGGCACGCTGTTGTTTGCGTCTCGTCTCGAAGTTGATCCGGGAGTTGGCAAGGGTACTCTTCCACTGCTTGTAGCAGCCGGTCCTGGCGACTTGTCTCTTGCGTTCTGCTCCTTGCGAGCAGCCATAGCTTCCGAGCTAAGGCCAATGCCTTTGCCTACGAGTCGTACAACGCGACCCATGATAAAGGAGGACATGTGATTTAGGAAATGCAGACAATCGAAACAATAGAGATGGAAGTAGGCCCTGTAGACCTTTCTCTACTTGAAATGAGACAAATCGGGAACAGGAGAGACTGTGGATGAGATAGCGCAGAAGGCATTGAAGAGAGCTCTACTTATACCACTTGGAAGGGACGCAGCAATCCCACAAAAGACAATCGAATTTACACAACATTGCGCGTCGTTCACGTTCTCATTTGGCTTCGAGGCTGGTGGGGCTGAGCAGCTTCACGGCGTGTTTGACCATCACTGCAGTTTTCCCGATAAAGTTAGCCTTTCGCAGTGAGCCTTGTGAACAGGACGATGCTGAAGGACTGAGCTTGGACAAGACCGCTAACCCTACTTGAGCCTTACAAACCTTGTGGGTCTAACAACGAAATTCCAAGCTAGCACCTTTTTTCCAACCCCTTTAACTTTGAGCCTCTCTAATTCTACGAGTAGAAGCCTTACGATCACGGACTTGCTTGACGAAATCTAGTTCAGCCATTTATCTACAACTGTGCTACCCGTTATTCTATCTCAAATGGTCTTTTTATTGAGTTATTTTGATTCCTGTGAGGTCGGTGTTCCTGATCGCAGCGAACCCCAATTTTCTCCACTTCGACATATTGTGGACAGGACGCGCATACTCAAGAGGCTCGAGGCAGATTTAGCATAGTTCGATGGCACTCTGGGTGTATTTGTAGCTCTGCTCATGATTTACAGCTCACTGCCTCAGCTTGTGGTCTCTGGTGGTCCCCCTTAGTTTCCTAGGACTCGCAATGCCACTGCCAGAAAGCAACAGACGTCCAGCTGGTGAACGGTCTGTGGTCCTGCACGTTGCACCGATCCACGGAGAACATGCCAGCCTTTGGCTGAAGGATACTCGCCCTCATGCTATACTAGTCACTAGCATGGTTCTGACCATCTCGAATCATGAGTCCCCTCTCCAACATCGTCGTTTCACTGCTTCTTCTCGCCTCATGGGCCACCATCTACCTTTTCCGTAGCACAGGCCTCCTTCCGTCCTTTGGCACTTTGAAGCTGGACAATGCCCACGATATATCGTCCGCTCCCATCGATTTCCCTGTTGACGGACTCTGGAATGTTCCTAGCAGTACGCAGATCGACGACCTCAGTACTGTTATCAATGGCTCTGGCGTGTACGGATTCCTCTTCGACAATTCGTATGTGCCAGCAGGCAATAGCTACTATGGAGGATACAACTACTGCAATATGCCGCATGTGAACAGTCGAGACTATGTCAAGGCTTCAGAGATCTACACGTTGGAATACGTCGAAGTGGTACGTCCCCTTGTAACAGCGTAGCTGAGAGCCCTTCCAATGATCAGTAGCGCTGGCTCGGTTCATATGCTAATTCGTCGCTACCTCTAGATACATAGACATCACAAACGGACACCCTACGCCGCCAACACATTTTACCAAGAACCATACCCCTGGGACTGCAACGACGAGGGTCTCTTCACCTACGGGAAACCTCTCAACCCAGACGGCAATGGCTCAGCCTCAACCTACTGGTCGGTCTTCACAAGCCCCTCCAACCCATTCGCTTCCCAAGGCTTCAATGGGACCTGCCAGTTCCCACAGATCACACGAGGAGGGTTAGCCGACAGCTGGCAGCATGGCAAGGATCTCTACTCCGTCTACCACGAAATGCTGGGCTTCCTCCCCAACGAACCGGGCAAACAGGTCGTCTACAGAGTGACAAACAATGTAATAACATCTCAAGTCGCTGGCATGGTAATCAATGCGATGTACAACATCACCACGTCCTTCCCCCTCTACATCCAACCCGCAAGCATCGACTCCCTCGAACCCAAGTACCCCTGCCCAGCCAGCACCGCCTTACTCGCAACCTACGCCGTCGGCAGTACAAACCCAAACTGGACAGCGCACATCGCCGCCTCCCAGTCCCTCTTCAGCACCCTCGATTCCTTCTCCGCTGTCCCATCCTCCGACAACGGTTTCCACGAGTCATGGGACCACTACTTCGACAACCTCTCCTCGCGCCTCTGCCACTCCAAAGCTCTACCCTGCAACCTCACCAATCCAACCACCTGCATCACGGACGAAATGGCAAACGCAGTCTTCCGCCTTGGCCTCTACGAATACAGCTACATCTACCGCGCCTCTCCCTACAGCTTGCGCGCTAGCGTTGCCAGCTATGGTGTCTGGATTGCCGAATTAGCACAGAACATACGCGATTCTATCAGCGGCGCTAGTTCAGTCAAGTACCGCCATAACGTCGGTCACGATGGGAGTCTGGCCATGTTACTTTCTATTCTCCAGGTCGACGAAATGGTATGGCCCGGGTTGGGCGCCGAGGTGGTTTTTGAGATCTACAAAGTTGTTGCCGGTGGGGAGGAGAGATATGTGAGGATCTTGTGGGGTGGGGTTGTGCTGAGGAGTTCGTATCTGGGCTTAGGGATCGTGGACATGTTGCCAGTGGATCAGCTGTTGAGCTACTTCGATGAGCTGGTTGGTGTGGGAGCCAATAAGGTGCCTGAGATGTGTGCGGACATGTGGGGAGAGGGAGAAAATTCAGCCAACGTCTCATTAGCTTAGCAGATTGGTATCCTAGATACTAGAGTATTAACTGACTCAAGATCCATGGCTACATTGCCATTGGGCGAATCTCTCGACATATCATTGAAAACCCAGTCCCGCCACTTCATAAATCCACAAATCAAGAAAATAGATGATTGCTATTGCTTATCCTGTCCTGTCAGACTGTTGTGCATCTCACGCGCCTCCTACGCTGCGCGCAGCGCGGGCCAAGAAGCCGCTTTTGGCCTGCTATATCCCTCCACTCAAATGGGCATTGACTCCTCGCGCTTCAGCACAAGAGTGCAAGTCTTGCTTTTACAAAACAGCCTGAGCTCCCTACCCACCATTTCACGAGGTATTCATCGGACTGCTCCCACTCTCATCCAAAGCACCCGTCTCAAGACTCGTCCGTCTCCCCTGTCCAACCTCCTCGCCGCTACCACCAGTGCCCCGCTGGCCATCAACAGGTCCCCAAAGCTCAAAAACCTTCTCCATATCCACCTGGCAATCCCTAATCTCCTTTATACTCCCTCCCATGTCCCTCAGCCACTGCCTCCCCGCCTCCAAGACCTCATCTTCGCTAGCGCCACAATCCCTATAAACCCTCATCCTCGTCTCCAGCGCGGCCTTCGCAGCTTGTCTTTCTTCAGCTCTCGCTCTCTGCGCCTCTGCTTTAATACGAGGAGCATTTTCACGAAGTTTGCGCCGCCGTTCGGATTCCAGTTTGTCAAGGTCGTCTTGTGAAGTAACGGCATGACGCTTAAAGCAATCTTCGGCATCTAGGACTTCGATATGGCCCCAGCAATTCTCGTATTCTTTGATGGATTTCTTGCCTACCTCATCGTATGGATGATAGCCGAGGACGGCGTGGAGCTTGCGGAAGGAGTCGAGGTGGACGATTGCCCATTCGGCGAACCATTGGATCAGGAGATCATCGTTCTGTCCAATATTGTGATAGTCGGGCTCAGTAGTTTCTGGGGTGTCGCCTTTCCATTCTTTACGCGCTTGGAGCGCTTTAAGGCTGGACGAGGTGACGAGTGGAGCTTGGTCGGTTGGGAGTTCTGAGTCGAAGTCGCAAACGAAGTAGGTCAATGGTTGCTTAGGGTTTTCGAGAAGCCAGAGCACTTCAGTGTAGATGTCAGCGATAATCTGTTTTCCGTGGCCGAACACGTCCTTCCCAGTGTCTTCGTATAAATCTAGTAGATCGAGTAGCCATTCGCGCAGTCGTGGACGAGCGGCAAGTTTCCAAGTACCGCTCTGCTTGGAAGGCAGATGGATCCGACGGAACCACATGATGATACGAAGAGCTTCACGAGGTCGGTACAAAATGAGCGATTCGGTAAGTAGGATTACACCGCCGTGTGGAAAGAGGCGGAAGAGATGAGGGTGCTTTTCAGCCTCATCCATGGGCGAGAGTGAGGTCCTCCATACGTTGATGGCACCGTTCTTGAGCAATCTTGCCAAGTTAGGAAATTGATCCACGCGGATACAAGAATCGTGAAACTGAGGTTACTATTAGTATGAAAGTCTGTCTAGTGGTGCAATGTAGCTTACGATAACAGTCCCAGATCTAACATTCTTGCAGAAATAATCCCAAGCTCCATTGTTCGCAACCTCAATTGAACCGATATCCTGCATACTGTAGATCTCTTTCGCACCATTTGCTTCCAAGAATTCGATAAAAAGATCGTGCTCTTTAGAGACCCTCTCACGAAGGGCCATGCGCTTCGCAGGATTCAGCTCATAATGTTCGCATCCTTGGGGTATGAAGCAGAGGAAGAAGACATTTACAGGATCGATTTTTTGTGGGGCAGTGTGGGCGATTAAGTGTCCATACTCGATCTCGAACATGTCACGGAAAACCACGCTGACGTTTGGCTCGTCGTTCGCGATAGGATTGGCCTTGACATGATTCACGATCTCCTCAAACCTTCCAGCGTTCGAGCTCGCTAGCTGTGAAAGCGCCGGATGCGTATCCGCTGTATCAATAGGTAGTGGCTTGCGGACGGCAAATCTCAATAAAGCGCCATCAGGTAGTTTCTGGAATTGGGTTTCGAGGGCACTCCAAGCTGTCGATCCGATTGGGTACATAATCATGGTAAAAAATGGGGAGAAGAAAATGCAGCCCCTCAGTGTGCTAGCAAGAACACCTGCCAGCACCTCAAGGGCCGCTGTTGCGTCAGGGTATGGACAAATGAAACCGTTACCAAAATAGTCCAAAGACGACTTGGAAAGATTAGCCATTGATTGAGGGTTTATCGGGGAGAAGTAGTCAGACTTACTGCTGGGTAGAAGCTCAGATACTCGCTCGCTAGACAAGTTTGCCTGAAGTCGAAGTGCATTGTTTTAGGAGGAACCTTGATCTTCAGGAGCTCTTTGTGCGTCGCGCGATCCATACCCATGAATTTGACGTTAAGCAGATCTTGTTTTGGCCCTATCTCCGGTCCGACCTCTGCTCCCAACCACAAATTCCCAATAACGAGTGTAGAATCGGTCGTCTGGTACATCTGGTGCTTCTGTTGGTTAGTTGGATTGGCTACAAGGGTAAATTTGGACGGATTGTCACGTATAAGAGCTGTGTCTTGAGGTGCTACGAGGTCGTCGTTGACACTTGAATGAGTTGAAGGTGCATAATGGTTGATGCTAAGCCTTGGACCAATAGGCGCATTGACGGGGGGACCAGATGATTCTATTGATAGAGCCTTAACTTGAGAAGGATCAGCATACAAGCGAGGAGCCGAAGTCATCTCCCTTTTGTCAAGTGAAGTAGTACTGGCTGGTATGATCTCTTTGTCTTTCTGTAGCGGAAGGATTGGCCTTGTGGAATTGGCGACCTCAGGGGGATCAATGATCATAGCATCCTCGTCAATGAACAGACTCTCCACCTCCTTCGCTGTATGATCTTCTGCCTCCCTATCGGTACATGCTTTTTGAGGTAACTGCAACAGAGCCTTCTCGGATGCCTCTATCGAAACTACTCCTACTGTTGGGGTTTTGGATGAGGTCCTCAACGACTTTCCCGTCTTCGGATCCAGAAAAACCATATCATCGGGATTCGGCGCCGGTTCTTTTTGTGCGTATCTTCTGACTCTGTTCTGGACAGAAATCTTCCAACGCTTCCCGGATTGTTCGGCATTAACCTTCGCTTTTAACGTTCCTTCTGGGCCACGAGGCTTAACCACAGCACTACGATTGACGGTCATCTTGATTCCGCCGGGGACAGGCTTTCTTGGAGCAGAGTCTTTCGCTTTCGAAGCGCTAGACCTCGCTGGTACACTTCCAGGAACCCCTGAGCGTGCGGGATTAGGTTGCGGGGAGGCCTTGGTAGGTGAGCGGATACGTTCTTTCTCTAAGGAATTTGGATGGACGGATTGGGGAGAACCCATTCGAACAGTTTGTAGTCGTAAGGGATCTCCAAGAGGCAGGATAGCAGGACCGCCATTGATGGGTCCCGATGGAGCTGGATGCCTTGAAGGGGCCTCGACCGGTGACCTAGTAGAGCAATTTTTCGAAGGGGCCGATTGGGCGGCCTGGAAGTGTGCTGAGTCTTCAGCGGCTGACTTGGCAGGCTTAAACCCGAGGGTTTCTAATTGGGTGTCGTTGGTTCGTGATTCCTCAGCAAAAGGTGGCTTGGTATGGCCGGTTTTTATAATTCCAGGCCGGGCTTGCGGGGCCGGTGATGAGCCCTTCACAGGTGATATGTTAAGCCCACTTGGTACAGGTCCAGACCGAGCAGATTGGTTTCGTGATGTGCTTGTAACAGGTGACTTAACAGGGGTATTCTTGTCAGGATCTGGTCCAATGCTATCAGATCGTCGTGAATCGTCGGCAGTTGGCTTCGCACGCTTGCTTTTGACCGGATCTGATGGAGTAGAACTGGGTCGCGATGAGTCCGCGACAGGTATTTTAGCACGCTCACTACCCTTATATGCGGCTCGAATAGATGTGGATACTGATGTCGCCCAGATAGCGGTGTCTGCAGGTCTCACCGTTCCAGAAACGTTTCTATGAACAGACTCCCCACTCATGGGCTTCATCGAAGCAGATTCTGAACCAAGGGTAGCGGTCTGCTTTGTGGTTCTCTCACTAGACGGGCTTCGCGACGGTACCATGGTAGGCGAATCAGCAGGCCTCACCATCCCAGAAATGTTTTTCCGCAAGGGTTGAGCGCGCGGGGTTTTCTTTAGTGTAGGTTCCGAGTTGGAAGAAGCGGCGGTCTCGTTGTTGGTATTCACTTTTTTGCTCCTATTTTCGGCGCTCCTTGGCCCAGGCTGCTTTGCTACAGGTTTGCTAGAAGCTGGATCCAGGGCTGATCCTAAGGCTGCACTTACTTCATTCAGGCGGCTCGCTGCACTTCCCAGGGCATCGACAGCAACAGACCTATCCTTGCTTGACGGCGCGCGAGGGAAATTTGGGGTCCATGGCTGTTCGATCGCCGTTTCCTCATTGAGAGTAGTGGCTTCTTGAGGTACCGCTTTTGCTTTCTTCGAAGACTTCTGCTTGAACTTCTCCAATAACGAGTCGACACTCGCAGTAGAATCACGACGCTTGGATCGAGGATTACTATCGCTGTTTCTGCTCTTAGACTTCGACCTGTCAGGCTTCTTGGCTTTTGATGTGTTCTTGATCTCCTTCAATAATGAATCAACACTCGCACTTGAGTCACGACGCTTGGCTCGAGAGGCCCTACTACTGTCTCTGCTCTGAGCCTTCGACCTGCCAGGCTTCTTGGCCTTTGCTATATTCTTGAGCTTGAGCCACTCTGGAGGCTCTCTTCCAGCATCGATGAATTCGTTGCCCAATTCCGTGGCTTTCTTTTTTATGTCTTGGACGCTTCTGTTCTTACATTCCCGGCCTGTAGCTCCGTGACTTCTGTACAAGTCCAATATCTCAGGCCAGGTATTGCCATTGGCTTCTTGAAGAACTTTGGTCAGGGTACGTTGTTCATCTTCGGTCCAGATCACCTGCTCAGGTTCCTCTTTATAGCTGAATGTCGAAGACTCTCGACACAGGGTAGGCCGCTTCTGTGTGGCTTGTGGTTGTCGAAGAGCAAGACGAGCCTCGTTCCCGGACTCTGAAGACAAGTCGTTCAGCTCTTCATTTAAACGCCTCTTCTTCCATGCGCGGCGTCGTCTCCGAGACTTAGTAGCTTCTTCGAGTTCCTCTTTTCGTTTCTCCCAAGCTCGAACGTCAAATGCTGGTTCTTCGCCTCTTGAGATCCTCATTTTCTGCGCTTGCCAATCGTCGAAGATCTCTTCATATTGAAAATTTTCCCTAGGTATCCAGCTGTTCTCGCTTTCCGGGTATTCCTTCCAGCTAACAAAGTACTCTTTCTCGCAATGGTCAAATTTTCTCTCCGCAACAATGTCCTCGATCCAGTAGACCTCGTCATCGTCGTGAAAGCTTGGTACGGTTGAAGTCAAGGAAACTGAGTCATCATCACTGGCCTCTGCCTCACCAAGATTGTGAACATAGGCCATCTCGCTTGAGTTGATTGGATATATGCAATTACTAGAGGGTGTCTGGGGTACAGAGGAAGATGAAAGGCTTAATCCAGCGAAGTCACCTAGAGCCTAGTGGGAAAGGCATTGCAGCGTCTATATGTCAGTGATAGGCTGTGGTGAGAGTTGCTGCTCTTGTACTAAGTACTCCTCCCCAGGCAGTGTGACGAAAAATTAAGCCTGTCACAAGAATAGATTGATTCAGGGTCTTTGCAGCTCACTTTGGTAACGTGTCTGGCAGTGTAGCTCAACCTATAGGTGGGACTCGAGTCAAGAGAAGTGATAGAGTGAAGTGGGAAAGACTAAGTAGAAGGAATTGCTTCAGTCCGATAAAACCGGGACCCGAATTCTTGACCTCGAGGCAATGTGTTTACTTCTGAGAGCAATTGAAGCAAGATCTTGCAAATATTAATGATTGCAAAGATGAGCTTAAAATCAACCTGCGCAACGACCGGATGGAGTGAATTTGGACGGATTCTGCAGTACTCATCCTTTAAAGGCAAGCTGAGGGGAAGCAATTAGTAACGTTCGATGGGTGTTTGGCATCAGCGAACAATTTGATCAATTAAGTTCTGAGACTGAGTAGAATGATAGCACATCATGCTTTTCACTCCGTGAGATACTCACTCAATGAAGTGGGGTGTAAATCAACTGATTCCATTCTGAGATGAGTTGCAGAGAAGAAACATACAGGGAGGACTTGAGGAAGCAGCAAGAGACAATTTGCGCCAAGCCTTTTCACAGCGCTATGCCTAGTCGGGAACATGCCAAGCAATCATGGCAAGAGGAACGGGCGACAATAGGCGAGTGGGGCTTCATCAATATATATACACCTCTTCCAACATTTATGTAAGACTAGCTAATGATGCATCCTACAAATGCTGTTTTGCCGTCAAGAGCGGCAGTGCCTGAAATTACAATTACTGATGTCTCACACTCGTTGGTGAAGATCGGTAGCATACTGTATGGGGTATCTTGGAAGAAAGCGTCCCTCAAAACCCCGTAGCACGCCCTCCAAAACAGTCCGTTAGCGTAATATGCGCAAGCACATAGTCCCTGCCTCCTAGCAGGCAGCTCAAACTGCACCCAGTGTGTACAAGTAGCCATTCTTTCCGTCCTCCAGTAGTTCTAATTTGCTGCCTATCAAGCAGTGTGGAAGCAGCTCTGACGGCTTCACGTAATGTCAATTCAAGTCTCTCCCGTGTAAATGCACTTCCCATTCACACGTCTTGGAGAGTCCTGGTCACCATTTTCAAGGAACAGTGCCTCGGAGGGCCTCTTCCTCTTGCGCGGAGATACAAAGGCAGTAAGCTTGCCCCAGCCACTCGATTTATCCAAAGGATTCTCGTCAATGGACCTTGCGTCTGCGTCTCCTTTGCTTCGCCCTTGCCGCCCACTTAGGGGCACGTCAGAGTCGTCGCTCGCATTCCCGAAAGCGTCGATGCTTTTTGAATTTCGGATGGTCGCATCGCTGTTCGCCAAAATCCAGTCAGGCTCGCTGCCGGGGTTTGTGATTTCTTTCTTCGATTTAGCTTGGCTAGGAGTATCTGGTAAAGACTTGAGGTGATGATTCAAAGCCGTGACGTCCGATGCGACAACATGAAGGGCGTTGGCGAATTGCCTAGTCGTAATGTTATGTCCGGCCTCAATCGCGTCCACACGGTTGATCAGAGACAGGACCTGATCACGATACTGATTGAATGATGCTTTTGCAGTTATGGCTAAGTCCGAACCCTTCTGTTTCTCAACGTCTGTTTGGAGCGCATTTATCCTGTTAACGACCGTGTGCACATCGTTGCGCGTATCATTGAAAGCCCTGGTGAGCTCTGTGATCCTGTGATCGTGGTTCTGGGACAATTGCAAAAGTTGCGTATCTGCGGGACGTGCATCAAGCTTCTTATTGACTTCCAATCGCCACGGATCAAGATTGTGCACTATGTGGTGGTCCGTGTGCGCTTGCCTTTTGCCAACTTGATTTATGTGGATACCCATTTGGGCCACCTGATTTGGTAGGCTGTTTGGGTGGTGAGGATAGAGGTGTATCATTTGGGTAACCATACACGATACCACGTGGTCAGAAGTCAGGCCATCGAACTTTTGCTGTTGGGCCGAAATCGTTGTCTCGAGGGCGTTGGTTTGGGTCTTGAGCTCTTGTAAAGTGGTATTCAGCTCTTGAAGCTTGACGTGGTCTACATCTTGGGGGGTGAAAGCACGACTTTGGATTAGCGGTGTAGGGGGGTGGGTAGGACGTGAAGTTATAGAAAGGGCCAGCGTTTGTGACCATTGCCTGCCCAATTCGGTATTAGTTCGCCGTATATCTTCTCTTAGAAGTGCGATGTTATTGTCTTGCTCCTTCGCAAGATTTTCGAGCTTCTCAATGTCGGATGAGACGCAATCATCTTTTCCCCTTTGATCCTCCTTTAATTTGTCGAGCTCATTTCGCAGGACCACTAAATCCTCCTTTAGCTTAGGGTCAGGCTTGGTATTGGCGTGAACAGAAGATTGATTCGTGACGGTGGCCACATCAGCACGGGCCTCACCAAGACTTTGTAAAGACTCGCGCAGCTGCTCGGTAGATTCTTGTATCTTCGCTAGCTTACGAGAATTATCTTCGAACAGTTTCTTTAGACCAGGCTCTTCGTTATCGCCAGCTCCACAGACGATGATGGACAGAACCGCAAAAGCTCGTTCCTGTTCATCGATGGCCATTCTAGCTGCAACTTGATTATCTTTCAGCATAGCTGTCGTTTGCTCCATTAACGACAGGTTGGCCTGAGTTTTGCTGATGTTGGTGGAAAGGCCCTCAAAACACTTGACGTTACGGGTGTTCGCTTCATCTCCTTCCTTTTTCCTCTCCTGAGTCACGAGTAGGATGTCGGTAATCTTATTGTCCAGATGAGCGACATCGGTCTTGTATTCACCGAGCTTAATTTCGACTCTGTTGACCTCGCAAGCGAGATCCGCCCTGTGTTCGGCGAGCTTGTTTTCCATAGGATCGAGACCATATTTAGTCATGTAATGATCGAGGTCGTCCTTGTTCACCAGACGACGCAGATCTTCCTTGTGAACAACACCACGGAGACTCTTTTCTAGGTCATTTTGACGAACGACTTGTTCTGAGTGTTCTAAGCCGCTTTTGTGAACGATTTGTGCAAGATGCTTAACTTTGCCAAGAAAGTCCGCTATGTCCTCTTTAGCCCCTTTCAATTCCCTTTGAAGTTTGCCGAGCTGCTTCTGGACAGCCTTCTCGTGGGCTAATGTGTCAGAGCAGCAGACCACAGGACCTGGTTGCTCTTCCTTTGTCTCAAGCTTTTGGGCTAATTCGCGGGATATCAGGTCTTGATCTGCAGACTTTTGCTCTGCATGCTTTTCGAGAGTTGCAAAAGACTGATTAAGGGCGTCAAACTTTGTGTCCGTATCTTCGACCAGCGTAGTAAACACGCTGCTGAGTCGTTTCTGTCGCTGTCGGTCTTTCTCATAAATGGCAAGCTGCTGAGCTGTCATGTCTTGTTGGGTCTTCAAGCTGGCGGAAAATTGAATGGATTGGGCGAACCTGTTAAGTGTATCGAGAAGCGGAGCCTGGGTCTGAACGCTGGGTTTCTTGGGTAGTGAGATATCTCTAGCGGTCACAGGAGTTATAAGTTTGGGTGTTGAACTCTCGGACCTTGCCGGCTTGGTGCTGGCACTGGGCGGTGGTGCCATTGTCTCTGATGGTCGACGAGATAATGGACTACCTGACTTTGGATAAACATCGCGAGATGACTTAGTTCTGCCGAGTGAGAAAGCATATTTGGACCTCTCATCTGCAATACAATGTCAGGATACGGCCGAGAATGCATGGCTAGAGACCCGTAAACATTGCAAAAATGGAGTGGACTAACCTCTCAATGGCTCACTAGCCATCTCTGGGGTGTGAGCAGGGCTGCGAGGATCTAAGTCACTGATAACTTTGGCTGTATCGACTCGAAGAGCTTTCGGCTGCTTAAGTTCAGTCGATGATGATCGAGGCAATGCTGCTCCTGCTGACGATGAGTGCAGTAGCCTGAATTCCTTTGCAGCTATTACTATCGTTAGTATCTCAAGTGGTGGTATGTTCAGGACGATTGTGATGTGGTGAAGGAGTGAAGGGGCTTCAAGAGTGACGGAGTGCATATTTACTTTACTTACTTCTTCGTAGCTCCGGCAGGTCTTCGGTAATTGTATCTGTTGCTATCTTGTCTGATAGATGTTCTGGACTTCTAGACAGTAGGCTCAATGGGTAAATGGCGTTGTGTCGAGACGTTGATGTTGACGTTTCGTTTGTTTGTTGACTGTCACCGCGGACTGGTGACGAGATTGAATTGCGACTGGTTGTAGAAGATGGACGATGAGGACTCAGTGATGAAGCTCCACCTCCAGATTTACCACGGATCTTGTACTCCTGCTCGCTTTCTACGCTCTGTTCCTGCTCTGCTCTTGCGCGTTTTTGCGGGTCTTCAGCACCAAAATAGTCACCAGCGGTCGGTCGTTTCCGCTTCTCAGCTGGCAAAATATCACTACTTTGCCAGCCTTTGATGACTCTGTTTACGGCCGACATGTCTCTTTTCTACAACAAAGGAGTATCACATTTCCTGCAGTCACGCGCTTTTGAATTTTATGACCAGGATAACAGATGGCGCTAGTGACTTTCAGTGAAAACTCAATTTCCGGAGCTTGCGTAAGTCGGGTTAGATGAAAGTCGATGCTTGTCCGGCTATTTTTATCGCCAATTAGAACGTGCACCTGTTCGAACTTACCCCACCTGGCTTTAATTAGTGGGAAGCAAGTCTGCAGGAAAAGTCTGGGGGCCGACAAACATACTTAGGAGACGATCTTGTGTCACTCTTTCCTTCACCGCCAGAATTATAATTTGAACATTTACACCCTAAGAAAGCTAGGCCCCGGAGTAAGAAAAACAAAATTCCCCGGTACTCAGCCCTACGGGGGGCGAGGGGGGTGAATCCTGCTTTGGCTTAGTCAGGTGCTACGATTAGAAGAAGAAGAGGGAAGGATACCTACATCAACGTTAATAAGAGTATTCATAAGAATTTTGCACAGAGACGGAATCGGAAAAGGAATCCACGCCCGAGTTCAATTAGTGAGTTAAAGTTAGAGGAGTGTCTCTGTTACGATATCATTCTTCCTGATAATCCTGTTCTGCTTGCACCCGGTGTTCTGAAACTTTCGTTAGCGAGTGGGATCTGAAAGCCGCTCGTCGCCATAGTCATCCTCGGAGAATCACATCAAGATGGTGGTCTTACGGCAACTCACTCGCACGTAAGAAAGCTATTCACCGAACTACGTGAATCAAATTGTTAACAGCTTTTGTATAGGGAGCTTGAAGATATACAGAAAGTGGAAATCTACTCGAGAAAGCGTATACGACAGAATATGATTCCCAATTTCGAGCGCCTAAAGACCAGTTAAAAGCCAGTGAAACATAATATAACAGCAGTGAACAATTACTATACGAACGCCAGAGCCATAGATCCTTACATCAATGCATAACAACCAAAATGAGCCAAAGTTCACCGTCACGTGATCAAATATCAGGAGTGTGGCCGCTGCAGACGACACCCTCATCATACCCAACGACACTACTTGGGAAGAACATCTTTACAGTACGCACCGAATAGCTTGACGGCTTCTATCCTACTTGAAAAAGAAGACTTGATGCCGAGCCAGCATGACAGACTAATAAAATACAGCTCAAATAGCAACCGTCGACTGTCGAGCCCATCCCAGTCCCGTCATCCAATGGTGAATTACGGACCACCAAAACTCCATCAGCACCCACTCATGGCCACTTCGGCTCCATCTTATTCCTCCCGTCAAAGTACCTATACCTCAATTTATCCAACTCAATTCCCTTGATCATGCGCACCTTCTACGCGTCAGCCTTGATGCTCAAAACTTAATGGGAAGGCACATGGAAAACATGCATTCACAGCCATCGCCTCCGAATCATCCATATGCGGCCCCACCATCAAACTGCTCCCACAATTTCCACAAAACAAATGTTCCCACTTTTTCTCTCCCCAAAGATAGCCCTAGGAAAACTCAGTACGCGCAAATCTCACAATCATCACTCCGTCTCTTTGCATTAGAGAGTGCAGAGATCAGAATGGACACACCTTCATCCCGCCCTCCCCCTCTTCGAATACTATATCCTTACGCTTAGGATAAACATTGAGATAGCCATTCTTAGTGCAAATAGAGCAATTACAGTTCATAATCTCCATGCTTTCAAGCGGTGGAAGCTTGATGGCGTATTTAATAGCACCGCAGTGGCAATTGGCTTCATACCAAATCTCATGTTCTGGTTGAGCGGAAGAGGTGGGCGCGGACATGGTGGGTGGTGAGATCAAATCAATAATACAGATTGGTTACTTCATGGAATAGTGCTATGTTCTCCAGCAAAACAGTATATGATCAATGCTATATTCGATTGACAACAAGCGAAGAATTTCCATTGTATTATCAATGTACAGCAGGCAACAACGCCTTTACCTCGGTAAAACAATCCCACCGCTCGCCAAGCACTTAGGCGAGCCGAAGTAGAAAACAACGTACGTGGTTACACATCAAGTCATTCCCACATCAAGCACCCATTCCAGTCCCAAATGTCCCGAATCCATCTCCTCAGTATAATTACAGCCCTTCAACTCTCATACACACTCATCATAGAGTTCACCTCGCTTCTCCACGTTTTACAAACCAATCTTAATCCTCGCGTCGTTTCAGCATCCTCTTCTTCTCGCACGCTTTTCGTAGCGCATGTTTTCTCGTAGCAGTGTGCTCTAGTGTTGGGCGGATCAAATCCTGCCGTAGGTCTAGCCGAAAATACTCCTCACAGTCATCGATTTCAGCTGGATCTGCCTGCGGGTGAGGACCGTGGTAGGGAGATTTTGTTGCCATTCGGATCCGGAATTGGGAGGTTCGGGAACGGTTGGAGGTTCATTCTCCAGTTCGGAGGGTGAAGGGCTGATTGGAAGTTGCTTGGCCGAAGGTTGTGAGTTTTCGTGCATATCATCTTGTGGAGGATGTGAGCTCTCTTTCGGCATTTGAGAGCACTCAAGGAGGTCGACTTTGCAATCGCGTAGTAAGCTTGTAAATGAGTCTGGCCCCTCTTCGCCGCCAAGCGTTGTGGCCGAAGCGTCTGGTACAACGGGTCTTGGGGCATACAGGTCGTCTAGCGGATTAGCTTTGACATATATCCAGCCATGTACCCTTTCCATGTGCTGTTTGTATTCGTCCCTAATGGTGCTATTGAATTGGCATGTCGGAAGCTGGCATGCAAATACAGACGATTCAGCGTAGGAGGCTTCAAGATCGCCATTTCTCTCTGCGCGTTTTCTTGCAAGTCTTCTTGGGCATTTCATACCTTTGATACCGCCGAGGAAGTACTTTTCGTCATCAAGTCTCTTAGTCTGATAGAGTGTTATGGACGACTTAGCCGCTTTGGACATCGGAGAAACAGGCATTTCTTTGAGTGTGAGCTCGAACAGGTTGACAGTCGACGGCCACTCAAAATCTGTAGCGGAAATTTTATTGTCCGTGCTGTCCGATGGAATGAGGTCATTGTACCATTGGTCGAATGCTGTATTCGTGCTTACGGGATCACCACCCGGAGCTATGTCTTGATGGTCAAGAAGGGTCTCCCATGGGGCTTCGCGAGACAAAAAGTCGAAGTTCTCCTCGGCTTTTCCCCATGCGGCGGCTTCACTTCCATTAGTGACCATATTGTAAGCCGTCTCTTCCTTGGTATGACAATTCGTGGCTCGATTATAATGCAGTTGTGATTGCAGTTGGGCGCATGGTCCCGATGTCGTACCATCCAGGCCACCTCAAACATTGACAGGTCTGTGTCTAGTGTAGACCCAATCATGGGTCTTCTCCATATGTTGCTTGCAATTATTCTCTCTTTTACTCGAGTATGAGCACGGGCTATGGTGGCACTTGTGTCTCGGTGGCGTGGTACTGTGCTTGTCTTGGATGTGGCGATCGCGCTCCTTCTCACTGACCCAGCCGTAGCCGGCGTGATGGCAATCAGCCTCCGTGCATTTCCATGGTCGGACATGGTTCTTTTCATGCTTGCTATGTCTCTACTCAGCCATTTTTAGGGCACAATAGGGATTTGAGGCCTTACGTAAGGTCACACGGCCGTCCGAAGACTTCAGTGCAATCGTTGCACTTCAACTCAGGTCTCTCCTCGCGAATACGAGAGGCAGTCCTGCACTCTACCCCACGCTCCAGACATTGTCTGCACCCTGATCGTACACCGTCGCATTTGCTTCTACTTATCTGGTACGAAGAAGTTAGCTATAAGCTGTTCAGAAAAGTGTCTCCAGAAGTACTCACTCTGCACCTATCACAAGCCTGCCTTGGCCGTTTAGGTGCCACGATCTTGCTTTTTGTATCTAGTGTGTCGTCTGCTCCTTTGTTCAGGCCCAGATCACAGGTGGTACGTTTGACGACTGGGGGCTGCGGTGCAGTATCATTGGTATTATCTTCGCGATAGTTCTCAAATTGAGTAGCAAAATAAGTATTCTGGTGCATTTTAGCACCTGCGGCAATCAACAGTCGCACGATAGCTTCGTGATATTCCCTTATAGCAACATCAAGCGGTGTGAGGCCTTCCGCATCCCCCACTTCCATGTTTGCACCATTACGAAGCAGTACTTCGACAGCCTCTTGGCCTCCATTTACAGCTGCAAGGTAAAGAGAGGTGACCCCATCACGAGCCTTGGCGTCGATACCGGCGCCATGATCGAGCAGATGTTGTACAATAGAGGCGTGGTTTCTTTGAGCTGCGAAGTGAAGTGGCGTGCTGCGGTGAATATCCTTGGCATGTACATTTGCCTTGTACTCAAGCAGAAGCAAGGCCGTCTCTTCGGAGTTCATCACGGCCGAATCATGGAGTGGTGTGACGTCGTGGGAACTTCGAATCTCCGTATTCGCACCATTGAGCAACAGTATTCGCACAGTCTCTTGGGGCTGCTCCCAGACGACAGCGTAGCGCAAGGACGTGTAATTCTTATTGCAGATGGCATTAACTTCGGCACCATGTTCCAGTAATGCTCGCATTGCGCTTGGATGGCCAGATACTGTCGCGCAGTGAAGAGAGGTACGTCCGCGGCGATCTCTGATATCAACGCTGAGTCCAGTTCCTAGCAATGCAAGAATTGTAGTCACTTGCCCAGCTTCAGCCGCGCAATGGAGGGCCGTTCCATACCAATTCTCCTTTGTTCGGTCTGCTTGCATACTCAATAGCATTTCCGAGAAGTCCTTGTGGCCACCTGCTGCTGCTTGAATGAGAGCGGTCGTTCCCATTTTGGTAATATCGTCGACACCAATACCATTGACGCCTAGCAGCTGCTTGCCAAGGCGTTCAAGTCCAAACATAGCGGCAAGGTGCAGTCCATTGCAGGAGCATGATTCCTCCTCGTTCCAATACTCCTCTCGGAGGTTCGCCGAGTATTGTAAGGTTTGGAGCGAGCATCCGCGCTGGGGTTCAGCTTGGAGAAATTTAAGGGCGAGCTGGTCAATTTTCTCGCTCTTAGCAGAGTGTACATGAGAGCCCCAGTGATGAGCTGCATATTTGACGAAAGCGTTTTTGGAGATCAGTTCCAGAATTTCAACCTCATCCCGGCGAGGTCCAAGAGTAAAGGGCTCGAAGAGCAAATATGTAATGCATCCTTCGGCAATGGTACGCTCACCATCGGCAAATACTCCATCCCGATATTTGTGAAGATACTCTTGTACTGAGAAGTGTACGAGGCGAACCACAGAACTCTTTTCATCTACCGTGACCAGTCCCATACAACAGTCGACCATTCGTTTCTGTGATGGGCGGAATCTTGGCTTCAGAGAGGTCGAGCCCGGCTTTATAGCAAGCGCCTCGCTCAGCTCTGTAACAAGTAATGGTCTTCTTGCGTGCGCAATCCACATAAGCGTTTCCATGCCGAGGGTGTTTTGCCCGTCGGATTGTTTCTGAATGCGCTGCAATGTCTCTGTAAAAGCGTCGACAAGATCGCGGGGCAATCGCTCTAAGGCTTCGTCCATGTCACCTGCAGTCTGCTTATTCAGAATGATCTTGATCTGTAATGCAGCCAAGAGAAACCTGTAGTGCCTTTAGCTTTTATCTTCCGAATCGATAGGAAAGTTGTAAGAAAGTTGTTCAAGGCACAAGAGTCACAATTGCTGGACATACATTCTGTGAGCTGCGTGGATCACCTTGATGATGATCTCTTCTTTGAACTCTTCATCGATGACATCAACATTATCACTGTCATCGATCTTGCTAGAGAGGTACATTCTCAGGTCGGAGTCCGTAGCGCCAATTTCGACCTGAAGAGTTGTTCCGAGCTTTCTCGTGATTTCCTGTGCCGAATGTGGACGACTGGTCAAGAAAATCCTTACAGACGACTTTTTCTGCAGACTCGCCAAGGATCGTAGTAAATTCTTCTTATGCTCACTGTCACACTCGTCAAGAGCATCGATTACGATGAATATTTGATCGAAGTCCGCGCAGGTTAAAAGAATGGCTTGCTCCAAATCTTGTTGCTGGAGTTGTCTCTGCTGGCTTTCGATTCTCTTTTGAAGCTCTACTAACAGCCTTGGGATTTCGACACTTGACATGGCGAGCTGCCTAAGAATACTTGCAAGAACAAAATTCGCTGATTGAGTTCGGCGATCTTGATAATTGAAGTAGAAATGGGCTAATCCAACTCTCGGGGTGACGAAAACATCCTTGATATGATCGATGACGCGTGTCCTGCATATCGTCAATGATGACTACTTCGAGCTAATGCTGGGAAGGGGTTTCCTACGTAAGCATGGTCTTTCCCGAGCCCTGTATGCCATGACACCAAAGTATGTTATTGCCTGACTGAGTTGCATCCGCCCAGCGTTCGAAATCTCTCTCGTGCAACAACCATTCTCCTGTGCCATTGACCCTCACTTTACAGATATCGTAGTGCTTTTGTTGATGCTTGACGGTAGAGATCCAGTCCAGGATTTTGTTGCGTTCCGCGCTGGCCTGAGATCTCTCCAACGCCTGTGACTGCTCCCATTGCGATCGCTCCATTGATAGTGTTCGGTCGTCCACTTTCTGAAGTATCTCTAAGCTCTCGAGTTGTTTTCTTAGAACGTCGAGGACATCTGTCGATGTCTTGGCAAGCAGTGTACAGCCATTGATGGTCAGAGCGAATTGAACCCAATGAGCAAAAGCCCGGAGCTCTATGATCATGTCTCGGTGCTCCTTGACTTTCGGCGGCCATGCCAGCGTATGCAGACTTAAGCGACGCGCCTGAGAGCCCTCAAGCAGCTTATTGTGTAGAGTAGTCAGCTTGTTCCTACAGGCGTGTGTACTTGACACAAGCACGGAAGTATCATCAAAGTGCCCAATCGCCTCGGTCTCGCTTCTCAAAAACTTATCAAGCCGTGAAAGGTTAAAATGGAGTATATCGAGCTCTTGCACAAATTCCTGGGCGGTCTCTCGTCCATGTCTTGCTTCATGAATACAGTCTCTGGTAACCTTCAGCGTTGCCCCAGCCAGACTGATTAGCCCTGCTATGCCAGCTGCGAGTGAGAGAGGATCCATCATACCGAGCCAAACCAGAGTCGAAATGAGAAATCTCAAAAGGTAAAGCAGTCACAGTATCAGTGCAAGTCGACCACCAGTAAGTTGAGTGCGCACTTCGCGATATTGTGTCCTACGATGCAAAATTCACTCAACATAGAGTTCAGTATATATTAGAAAGTTAAAGGATGGTCTGCTCCGCCTTGCTGGCGAACGACGACCTGCTGTACGTCGGCTGTCCGTCGTGCAGGTGGTTGTTGTTGCTCAGCCACTGTCTATATTGTATTGGAACATCTTAAGCTTTCCGCCCAGCCACTAGGAACGATTGGCTATGATGTGTCGCCAAGATGGTTCCTCACGTGATCTCATTTCCCAAATCCTAGCCAATGGTATGCCTCCAAATAGCCCCATCACTGCTCCATGGCATACCTCCGAATGGCCCCATTGCTGCTCCATGGTACGCCTCCAAATGGCCCCATTGTTGCCTCATGGCATGCCCCCAAATGGCCCTATTATTGCCCCATGGTATGCCCCTAAATGGCCCCATTATTGCCCTATGGCATGCCCCCAAATGGCCCCATTATTGCCCCATTGTATGTGCTCCTAGATGGCCCCATTATTGCCCTATGGTATGCCCCCAAATGGCCCCATTATTGCCCCATGGTATGTGCTCCTAAATGGCCCTATTGCTGCCCCATGGTATGCCCCCAAACGCCCCATTACTACTCTATAGTATGTGCTCCTAAATGGCCCCATTACTGCCCCATGGTATGCCCCCAAATGGCCCTATTATTGCCCTATAGTATGTGATCCGAAATACCTTATTACTACTCTATCGCGTGCTCCTAAATACCCCTATCACTACCCGATAATATACTCTTAAATAACTTTATTACAATTTTATAATTTACCCTTAAATAACCTTATTACTACTCTATAATATATACTCTTAAATAATTATATTATTACTTTATAATTAACTTTTAAAAAAATTATATATTATTAAATATCTTTATAACTATTTTATAATATATCTCTAAATAATATACTCTTTAATAATTTTATTATTAGTTTATAATATATTTTAAAATATATTTTAAAATAATTTTATAATTACTTTTATAATTAACGTTATTAATAAAGTTATAGTTTATAATAAGTAATAAGTTAATTGATTAATATTCTCTTAAAGAGAACTATTAAGGTAGGTAGGCTTCGGCGCTAAGAAATCAAAGAACTAATAATATTAAATTATAATTATATTAGTTACCGGTAAATAGAATAAAGCCATCGCCTCGATAGTTATACTATAGTAGTATTCCGCTAGAACGAAGAAAGTATACGTAAAGTATTTAATATAGAAGTAAATAAATAAGTATTTTTATTAAGAAGAAATACTAGCGAATTAACTATAGATTTCTTTAAATTTATCTATTATATTTAAAGTATACTATAGTTACTTTATAGATATTTATTTATTATCTTTAAGTCTATATTCTTTCTACTATATTAAGTATTAAACCGTCGTATTTTTTATTTTACTAAAACGACGCTATCGTTTTTAAACTAGCCGTTCTATTTTATACTCGTTTTTATTATTAACGACGATAAGTTTAAATACTTCTAAATATCTCCTATAAAGATTAATAATAGATATTATAGTAGATTCTAGGTATACTACTAAAACTATATTATAAATAATTATTATAGGCGGGAGCTTTAGGCGGTATACTAGTTTTCCGATATATTTAGTAATTTAGAAAGAACCGACGAACTATTATCTAGTTTTACGAGATAGAATACTAGTTATTTAATATCCTCGGTATAATTATAGATATACTATATTACCGACCTTAAAGAATATGGGTCTATAATAAATATCGTATTATTCTTTTATTTAGATAAATATAAAGGTAATTATATCCTAAGTATTAATATATTTAAGGCGGTAAACTATATTAAAGACTTCTATAGTACCGTATTATAATTAAATAGACTAAGAGAATTTAGCGCTAATAGGTAACGGTATTTCTATAACCGGGCTAGTAGGAATATTTTATATTTTATTAAAATCTAAAAGGTTAAGATTATTAACGCGTAGTAAATCGAGTAATTTATTAATTTTAAAGTTATATAGGATTTATATAGATACTAGACGTGTATTATTATATTTAGTTGAATTATTTAGCGCGGCGGATAATTATAATAATATTATAAACTAGTTTATATCGATAATAAAAAGGAAATAACGTAAAGTTATTTTAATAACTTTATTTAACTTTTCCAACTAACCGTCGGTTTAGAGGTAATAAGCGGTAGAGTAAAGTATATCGACTTTAAATTTATTTATAATTTACTTCTATAACTACCCGATAAACCGACGGTCTCGATTTAATATAATAACTACTAGTAGACCCTAGTTTAATAGAAGTAGTCGGTTTAGTAGGTAGTATATTTATTATAAACCTCCCTAAGTTATTTAACTAGCTATTAAAGTAATTATCTTATTAAATTTATTAATTACCGATATAACGTAGTCTTCCTCTATAGTAACTTTTAGTAGGGTTAAGATAAAGTCGATTATTAAAATATAAAATAACTTTATAGGACTATAAATAGGTTATAAGGATCTATAAGGTTAATATTTAAATATTTAATATAACTAATAATAAAAGTAGTACCTTAGGTATTTATATAACTTTGTTAATATATTAAATATATATACGTTTACGGCCAGTTTTTTATAAGTCCTAGTATAGCCTAGATATTTTATATTATTATAAACTTTATAAAAGATTTTCTATTTAAGGGCTGTAAATAAATAAAGACGAAGGAAGCCGTATTCGACGTCGTTAAAGTAGAGTAGACCGTTAACTAACTTATATAGTAGAGTAACGGTATTTTCGCGGAGAGTAGTGTTTTTTTTTATAATAGCGATAATTCTAGCCTAGTATAGTTCTATATAAATATTACGGATATATATTTTAAACTTATTATTAACCGCGATAATATTAACTAGAAAAACTACTAAAAGGGTATTAAAAATAGATTTATTAATCTTTAATTTATATATACGACTCGTTAGGCGTAATAAAGTATTAGGTATTATATTAACTTTATTTAATTTATATTTAATATTAAAATTAAATCGTTAGAGGTACTCCGAAGTATATATTAAATATAGGTTTAGTTCCTCCGTAGAGGTAGTATTTATAAAAGTCTATTTTACGATTCTTATAACCGAAGTATAGTTAATATAGACGATTATAGTACTATAAACCGCTTTAATAAGGTAGCGAATCTTTTTTATAATTTAAATAATATTAGTTATTTTAAATTCGGTGAGCTAGTACCTAGTTTTAACCGGAGTTAATTATTTTAATAAAAAAAGAATAAATTAAAACGACTTTTATTTCGGTATTATTATAGAATCGATAACGTCGTCTTTAATATAGTATATATATATACCGAAACTTTATTCTTTACTAGTATCTAAATCGACGAATAGAGGCCTCTTTGGGTCTATATAGTATAGTATTATAAAACTAGCGAATAGCTCTTATAAATATTCGTAGGCGTCGAGCTCCGTTAATATAAATATATTAATTAAAGCTCTCCCCGTCGTAGATTTATAAATATTATTTTATATACTTTTACTATTTCGCTTATAATTATAGTTTAATAGTATTTTCCGATCCTAGAGGGGCTTAACGATAGTAGTATAGTATAGTATATATTATTTTAAATACCCCGTTATATTTAGGTATCGTTCTAGGGTTTATAATATTTATAGAAATTAAAAGTTCTTTATAACCGTAAATTTATCTTTAGATATTACTAGGCCTAGGGTATTAATATATTAACCGAGTAATTATACCGAAGGATAACCTAAAAATAACTTTTTAATAAATAAATAAATATTTATTTCTAAAAGTATTTAAAATATTATTAATAGGTATTCGATATACTCTATTAATAATTCGGAGAAGATAACGATATTATCTACGTATATATAGTAGAATTTTCTATACGGCTATAGGATACGGTCGATTATATATTATATATAAATAAATAAATTACGGTACCTTATAACTAGAACGTTAAATATTTCCTAACCTCTATAAGTAGCTATTATTAAACGGTATCGATAATAGCGCTTTATCTACTATTAGTAGAAAAAAGCCGTAGTATCGACTATCGAGATATATATAGTATTTATAAATAAAGCTAGGATTTTAACTTAAATAGGAACTAGATAAACGTCCGGTATAATGATTTTATTTAATATTTTAATATTTATAACTACTCGGCTCTTTAAGCTAGTAGGTATATCTTTCTAAATAACGAAATAAAAGAATAAAAACAGCGTTATTATACTCGTCTATTTTATTCTTCTTTATTAATATAGCTCGTTAAAGGTCTTATTAATTACGTCCTTATCCCGCTTTCTTAATAAGTAGACTTATACCTAGCCGACCTTATAAAACTCTTTCTAATTATCGATAAATAATATTTTTATTTATTTAAATTTAGGGATATTAATTATATTACCTATATCTTTCTATAGATCTAGGAAGACTTCGATAATATTAATAATTAAATTTAAATTATTTCTATAAATTATAATACTAGAAGGGTAAAGTATTTCTACGGAGGCGAACCTCCTCTTATTCGGTAGAGCGGAAAAGAAATTAATAATATACGGAGTTACAGAAATATTTAGGGTATTAATATTCGGGGCGATAAAAATTAAAGTATTTAAAGAGATAATTATATTAAAAGTAGTTACTAAAGTAAGACCGGTTTTAAAATAGGATTTAATAGAAAGCTTCGACGCCGAAGTCTTTAATAATCTTATAACTAAACTAGTATAAAACGTATCGATTTAAAAGTATCCGGCCGCCTCGTATTCTACTACCTTCCCTAATTTAATATATCTACCTATAATTATAAGTAGATCGGTATTATTCTTAATTATAATTTTATTTATATTATAGTCGATAACGTACGCCGATACTATTAGATAATTAAGTTAAAAAGGTTCGAAAAAGAAATTACGGTCCTAAAAGAGCTTCGACTTTAAATTTACTATAATAATTATATCCGTATATAGTAATACGGTCTAGCGGGCTTTACTAACTATTATCGAGTTAATTTTAATATCTTTCGTATTTAATGAAATAGGAACTTCTAGGCTTCCGTAAAAAATAATAATAATAATATTTTTACCTATATTGATTACGATTTCTTTAGGTTTTATAATTTCTAGGGCGTTAGAATCGCCTTAAACAGAGCTCTCTACTCATGAAAGGTTAGTTAATTAGAAGAGTTATTTATAGAGCTGGTACTGGGTAGTATAGCTGTGGTGGGGGGAAAAAGAATAAAAAGAATAAAAAATGCCAAGGATTCCGCAGCTTTGTGCATACGCTAATGCCACTGCAAAGCCACGTTGCTGACAAAGCGAACTTCTCACGACCAGGCATGAACGCGCCTGAAACTTTACAAGTTCCTCTTTTGCACAAGAGTTAAAAGGAAGATGGACAGACTGATCGCACACCTGGTTCCAGTGGTTTACCTTCTTAGGCCAGAGTTTCGGACAGATCGTTGAGAGTTGGGTCACAGAACCAACGAAACGCTTGGAGCCAGAGTGGTCAAAGAAATCATGCATTCCTGAGTGAAGACGTCCATGGCAGCGTTCATAATGCCAGGAGAAGTTTATTCACTGGCATATGTTGAGCTGGACCTTCTGTCTTCGCAAGACATCAGGGCAACCACTGCTAGTGTTATATCACCTATCAGGCTTTTACCCGAGTACGGAGACTTATGGTCGCCATCAAGATGGCAATTGACTCCGTACTTCTCAGTTGCGAGCATGTATGCTGTTTGAGTGTCTTCTACATGTACGAGAGGCCAAGCTCTTGGCCATTGCGTCTTCTTGCTGTGTCTACAGCCGCATTACTGATGAATTCTGATGTGAAAGTGTGGACTCATAAAGCCACTCGGTATCAACAATATGTTGGCTACCTCCCCTTCAAATGCGTCCAATGCTACGTACCAAGCTCCATAAATCCGTCCATAGAAAGTGCTTTGAGCAAAAAGTGCTCTAATCTTAAGGCTCACAGCCACATATATTGTGGCATCTCTTCATCGAGTGACTTGTGTAACAGATTCAGGATTAGCGTCGGTAAAAACAAGCGCCCAGATTTCGATGCCTTCATTGCACTGCAACTCCTTGCCAAACACCCATCCACCAGCTACAACCTGTGGTAATCTAACATGGAGTCCTCTCAAAATGAGGCAACAGCCCAGCACCAGCGTGACTCCTGGGCTCAGTCCGCCGAGGAAGCTCGCCTAGCTCGACTCAAGCAGCTCGAAGTGATGCATGGCTACGACTCCGATCCCGGTAAGCTACCACATCTCGTAACAGCAACGAAAATTTATACCCATAGGATTGCCATCATCATCACCTCCTAGATACGCTACCACGGGGACCAATGCCATTGGCCTCGCAAATCCAAGATTCAAGCGTGAGCTTTCGGACGAGTATCCAAGGATCAAGCGTGAACCTTCTGAAGACGATATCCTAGGCCCTCTCGAGGCTTCTTTGCCGTGAGTCCAGCTGTTCCTGTTCATTGCAGTGGAATGGGACCACTTATACCCTTTCTAGACAGACACCTTGTCCATCTCAACGAGCACATCACAATCGCACCACTCCACCGAATGGCACCCTCCGAGGGTCCTCTCAACCGCCCAACAATGCCATTGGTAGCCTCTCACCAGCCGCAGACGTCACCCTCCAACCCTACCAAGCCCAAACCCAGCACGCAGACTACCGGCACCTAACCTATCCAATCCCCTCAAAACCCCCCATCGCTCGTCGTCGACAGAAGAAAGCCCAGGGTAAGAAACCTAAACTGACCAGCCAACCCCCGGTCCGCGACTCCGCGATAACGGTCCGCAAAAAGCTCGCAGCATCTCGAGCCAAGCGGGAAGGACGACAAGCCAGCCCTCTACTAGCCCCAAAAAAGCTCACAAAAGCAGAGAAGAAAGCCACAAGAAAGGCGAAGGAAGAACAGGAAGCTACTCCCGCTCCTGTCCCCTCCGACAACGAGACAGTCGACGAAGAAGTACCACATCGTGGTAACAGACCGCGACCAATACCTTCACATCAAGGAAGAGGCCAATGGAATGCAGCCATTTATGCCTATCCCGCGATTTCATTCAACGCACCATCAGGGTATACTACCGCTCATTATGCTCCTCAACAAGCGTTCGTCCCCCAACAAGGCTTCATGCCCCAACAGGGCTTCGTCCCTCAATACGGCTACCAGCCTTACCCAACATACACGCACACCACTCCCTTCGCCCTCGCTGCCCAACCCTTTGCCCAACCTTTTACCTGGCAGTTTCCCGCCCCACCAGTCGCAATGCCAGTGGCCTACCATAAGGTAGTTAGCGTACTAACGGCTCGTTGCCAGTACTGCGGTGTCGATATTAGGGAGATTGAACGGTCGACTGGCTGGGGACTTGCAGTTGTGTGTCCTGTGTGTCAGACGCCGAGGGTTTCTTACCCCCAGATGGTGCGAGGGCAGGGGTTCGGAGGATGGTTCTGAACAAACAGTGTCACAATAGAGGGGGAAAGTACGGGCGTGATATGTTTTCCAGCGTGACTTGAGCGATGGCAGTGGAGATGCAATAGAAGTGTACGCATATTTAAAGGCAGAGCTGCGAGAAAGAAGATAGTGGATACCTACGTACAAAGATTTAATCCCCTCAAATGTGCCCGATGGAAGATAATGACCCTCACTCCTCCCACCCCAATATTATTCATCACATCTAGTAACCCGGCTCATCTTTCCTCCACAACTCCAATCAGCGCACCAAAATCCTCCCCTCTATCCTCCACCACTCGTCCAATTGTCTCCTTCAGCGTCTCCCCATTATTTTCAAACCACTCGCCCAACCCAGCCGCAAACTGCTCCACCAGTCCTTTCGCCCCAACCAACCCGTCATGGCCAGCCCCAAAGCTCGCATGATGAGACCCAATCTGCCCGTTCACACCGGCAAGAAGATACATCAACTGCCCCGGATTCAACTTCAGCATATCCTCCACAACATAGTACTGACTGATCTCATCGCCCCATCCCTCCACAACCGCGCTCCGCTGGTGTTTGTTCCTCGAAATCTGGGGGGTGTGGTAGACATACCCCTGCTGCATACCCCCGCACTCATCTCGCGCCCTCACGAAACCAGTTGTAATGACAAAAGGGATTGTATCATCGGGATAGCGCTGCTTGTGACGCCGTAGTACGGTGCCGTTGGAAGGGCAGATCTGCGAGTGCAGTACCTGGCGGAATATGGCATGGAGATCGAGCATTTCTGCTAGTTGCTGAGAGGGCCAGGGGCGGAGAAGGAGAGCGCGTGTCCGGATGATTTGTGGCGTGAGGCGTGAGGTGCGTGAGTGGGTGGGGTTGTGGAAGGCGAGGGTGTAGAGCCAGATGCGATAGCATCCTCGTCGCAATCTGTATTTTTCTTCATTGGATAGCAGGCGCCTCGAGGCGCTGTCTCCGCCTTTCCATTTCTGGCTTGGGTATACGACAGCCCATTGATTCGCCGGTTTTCCGATCTCGATTATTTGCTTGAGCAGAGCAAGCGATTGTGGTGGAGCTGGGCGCGGGAGATGCGCGATTTGGCTTTCGTTGTGGGTGACGACGCGGATGGCGTCAGAGAGAGGGCCGTATTGCGCTTCGGCGGCTTGGTAGAGGGTGGGCAGGTAGGCTCGGGCGAGGATGGAGTGAAAGTGCTTGCAGGTCGAGGCAAGGGCTAGGAGGGAGGGAATGTCGTTGGAAAATTGGAAGATGTGGAGGAGGATCTCGTTGGCTGAATCGTTCATATGCATTTTGGTAGACGGATCTAAACGTTTTCGTGATGGGATTTTTTTGGGTTTGTGGCTTTTTTCCTGTTCTTATATTTTGATATGAAATGCGCAATCTTTTCTTCTTCTCTGCATATCCATGAGCATGATTCGACTCAGCGCCAAGGTAGCACACACCTCTTCAGTAGTCTTTATATCGATTTGATATTTGGCGTGGTCTCGTGCAGCTTCTCCTACACTCCTCCGCAAAACAGCTCAGGGGGATCAACCTGCGAACACCCCAGCGCTGGGGCTATATATGGGTTGAGAAACATCATAAGATGTTCTCACGAGCACCATTTGCAATAGCATTGCCAGCCCTTGAAGGCTGGGGGTGTTGGGGTGTATCATGATTGCTGTGTAGAGGAAAGGGGAAACTTGTAAGTTTCCTTTAAATATGAGTCTTGCTAGCTCGATGCTAGCTTAGTCATCACGAATCTCGACTTCTACTCTTGGAGACGGTTTCACACGCGATGTGCATAGTATTGGTCGCTTGTATTAGGCTAGGCTCCCTAGGCTGTCTGAATCAATCAGTCACATCTATCCTCGACTGCAGCAACAATGCCTCCGGAACGACTCATTAAGAGGTCTCCTTCCACCGTCGAAAAGAATCCAAAGTCCAAACGCCCTTCGCTCGTGCAGCTCCAGAACATGTAGCCAAACGGAGATGCGGAAGACCCTGCACACGTCCCAATGTATTACAGCATCCATTCTCACGATGTCTTCCAAATCCAGTCCTCTATTCCTCTTGCGCCGCCTGCACTGTTCGCTTGCCTCTCGCCAGCGCCTCACTCCTCCCTAAGATGAACTCCTGCACCTGCTCCTTATGATGAACCAACATGTTGTTCAAGTACATCTTCGGCGAGCGAACCAAATTACCAAAACGCTTCGATGGCTTTTTACCGCCTTCGATTTTCCAGACGAGATGTTCATTCGAGACCAAATTCATGGAGAGCTGCGTCGGATGATTAGACTCCAGGTTTGTAGAGTAGGGAGTGGCGGAGGGGTACTGACCGATCTATACCACTTAGAAAGCGTTTGGTACTTGGTGAGCGTCCACATGGCGCCTTGGTCCGAGACTGGGACTAGCGGACCCTCAGAGATGAAGTTGACCATGCCGAAGACGCGTTGGATGAAGTCAATTTCTGAGCAGCATGCATTTCTCAGCCTCCCAATCCCAGCTCGGGCGGAGAAATACGAAAACATGATCCGACTTACCGCGGCTCTGCAAAAGATGGATGATGGCCGAGTAGGCGGTCCCAACACCGAGGAAGTAGATCTCCTCGCCTTCATTGCAACTAGATGGACATTAGCGATGGTAGCTTGGCTGCTTCCTCAGGATAAGACCTACTCAATGTAATTTTCCCAGAGGTAGACAGCGAGCTCGTTCATAGCCTTGCTTCGCCCAGCTTTATCCTCGTTCGAGTAGTCGCCGTCACCGTCGAATGCAGTGATGAATTTGGGTATATTGACATCCATGATTCCAAAGCCTTCCTTAGCTGCCCAATCGACGTAATGCTTTATGCCATCAGCCTTCCATCCGTCAGCAAAGTCATTGCTGAATGGAGTTTGTAACATACAAGCCAAGACTGATTCAAATCCAGCTTTTTTGATATAGGATCGGGATTGTTCCCAAACATCTCGGAGCTGCGATAGGTATCAGCTCGCGGACATGGCCGATAAGGATAAATTGACTCACGGGTCATGAAAGATGACGACCAGTTTCGCGGCATCCTCGAAGTTCTCGCTGTGCACTTGTCACTCATTGGTCCTTATCGCGGTGCAGGAGTCTTACGTTATCATTACCTGATCCTTGAAAGACTTCATGCTATCTCGAAATATTCCGACGCTTTTCATACCGTGATCTTCTTTCATCTGGGTGGCTTTGTACTTCTCCACCACATCTATTCGAATTCAGCATTGTTGCACTCTATGTAGTAGACAGCGTAGCATACTGCGCATGCTCTCACCAGTACCGTCTCTGACTGAAGGATCTGCCATGGTGATAATTAGTGCAGAAAAGAAGCGAACGGGGCGAACGTAAAACCTTGTCCCGCATCTTTCGGGTAAATAGAGGGCCAAAAACGTGACTGATACATGGCAACCATCTGCACAGTCTCTATGCCAGTTTCTGTTGCTACCATATTTGGCATACGATCCGGAATTTCCCCAACCAGGGTTCTGGTGACCGCCACAGCTGATTTCGAAATTGAATCAAGATTGTATCCGCCCTTTCAAAACATTAGCAGTAATGCCAGGTCATCAGGGGACGCGACGCAAACGCGTACCTCAAGACAGACAACGAGCTTTCCCTTTGCCAGTCCCATGAGCATGTGGGTCATATGAGCATAACAAGCTGGCGTGACGAAGCAACCGCCGAGTTGGTCACCATCAGCAGCGTCGAATCCTGCAGCGACTGATTGGCGTTAGCAAATACACCGATTTTGTCTTGGCTAGCCTTACTAATGACGAGGTCAGGATCGAATTCGTATGCGACTGGCATCACCACTTGCTGGAAGGCAAGCAAGTAGTCGGCGTCTCCCATGCCTTTTGTGGGCCAAGGAATGTTAATGTTCCTGCAAGCATCAGCTGTGTCCCTCGCTCGTGCTTTCATGTCCACGTACTTTCCAAGCCCAGCTTCAGCACCGCAGTGAACATGGTCACCGTAGGGCCCTGATGGGTAGAACATCCCATTTTCGTGTACGTGAAGAGAGATGTATAGCACATTTGGATCCTGGTAAAAAGCTTGCTGAACTCCATTGCCTGAATGTGTGAGCCGCATAGTCGCCTTAAGGCAGTATATTGAGACACCTACCATGGTGCACATCCCTTTTACGGCATTATATGTTAGCAAAAAGCTTCAGTGAGGGAAGGTCAGAATATACCAATCAAGAATCAAAACCTTCCGACAAGTATCCGAATATTCCAACTGGCACACCTTCGCGGCAATGCTAACATTATCGAATATGCAAAATCCCATAGGGCGATTGCATTCAGCGTGGTGTCCAGGAGGCCGGATTACAGCAATAGCGTTCTTGACCTCCCCAGCCGCAACAGCTTTGCAAGTTTCTATCGCACCGCCTGCTGACAAAAGAGCACACGAGAAGGTCATCTGATTGAAGTAAATGGAGTCAAATTCTTTCTCCAGGATGACGAGGTCTTCGGAGGTCAGACCTGCGCGAATAGTGAGCTTAGGCTTTTAGTTGTAACGGGATAGTAGACATACTTGGCGTGCTCTTCATGAAGTCCCAGTGCTTTTTGTCGTGCACCAAGCACACTTCCGCCTCCGTAACATCTCGAACTTTCAGACTGACAAGCGGATTCGGTATCACTGGTCCCACATTAAGCAAGTGGTTTTTTACGAGACCAGCAATGCACAGCTCCCTATAGATCTTAAAAATCCTTCTAGGGTCTTCAGGATGGTAGTCAAGCCTCAACTTCGGCGGATCTAGCTCACAATGATACCGCATTCTCACATCGTAACAGAGTCCTGTAGGCAGCGACGAAAGATATGGTGCTGGAGGTATGCGGTCTTCATCAGTCTCGTCTAAAAAGTCGAACTCCGCTCTGTCGTCCATCCCATCGCTGGGCGCTTCGATGCTGAGCATATTGGCCACACTGGTAGCCAGGACCGAATTCTCTCGAGACCCATCTCGACGTCGCTTCTTCGATGGATTGAGTGAGTCGGTTTCGCTATTTGGGGTTGTATGTCCTCGATAATCAGGGCTGAGCACTCGGTTCACTGAGCGAGGCGTGCGCGCTCGGAAGAAAGTTTCATGTGAAGGTCTCTCATCTGGCTCGACTGTACTGCGAGGACCTCTTAAGTAGCTCTCTGTCTCCCGGACATCAAGCATCTTGGCGTCGTTGACGGTTGGCTCCATGCTGGTGATGTCTCATTGGTTGGTTTTGGAAGGAGGGATAGGGCGTGATGGTATTCTTATACTCTGACGCGCTTGACGAATGTGAAACGAATGTCCGCAGTGTGCTGTTTATATGTAATCTAACAGACCCGGTCCCTTATATAAAAGACCAAAGTTAGCACTTGATACTTAGCTTCCGGCAGGTTGCATTACATAAGCTCAAACTTTGTAGAGGTTTTTTCTTGATAGCAGGAAATCAAAGAGGTAATCTAACTTCAAACTCGTCTGCCAACAAAGCGGCATATTGCTATGATTATTCTGTCCTGGAGGATTTAAAATTTAGCAGACGCAAATACAGAGTGGGCGTTCATGACAAGAACTAGACTTACATTCTTCTGATTAATAGCAGAGACAACAGCCCAGCCAACAAGAAGTTATATGAGCAAAAGCACACGCAATGACTAGATTTAAAGAGTCTAGAGAGCATGGATAAACAGCGGTAAAGCGACCCTACTAGAGCGAATCCGGCCAAATCTTGAAGCTATTCTATACTCAGCCCTATCCGCAGATTCTTGCCAAGCAAAGGACAATGCAAGCCTCGAGAACACAATACCGGAGCTCATGCCATGGATTTTCCTTCACAAGAGTCCCACATAGTAGGTTGGTCTTCTCCTTAAACCATTGAAGCGAAGAAATCGCGTAAAAGCTTTGTGGGCAAAATCGTATGTTCATTTTCATATATCTGGCCTAAGCAACGCATGCATTGACATTCGCGCCACTAAGCATTCAAAGACCCTCCAATTCATCAGTCCGTTGAGCCAAAGAATCATCATAATCTGCGAGCTCTATAGATGACTTTGCACTTTTGAACTCCATCCTGATTCCTACTTCGATCCGTGGTCGACCTTAGAAATGTAGGCTAAGAAAGTCGGTCAGCGAATGCAGGAACTGCCTCTGAAAAAGTTGGCACATACCCAAGAGATCCAGCACACGACGGGAGTAGCCCCACTCGTTGTCGTACCATGCAACGAGCTTGACGAAGTGCTCGTTGAGAGAGATACCGGCGGTCGCATCAAAGATGCAGGAGTGGTTGTCTCCGTTCAAGTCAGTGGAGACAAGAGCATCCTCGGAGTAGGCCATGATGCCTGTCATGTGTCAGCTAGGAACACAAAATCTCAATGAACTTGAAAGTACCTTTCAGCTCTCCGTTGGAGGCCTCCTTCATTGTCGCCTTGATATCCTCATACGTAGCAGACTTCTCAAGACGGCAGGTCAAATCGACGACTGAGACGTTGGATGTAGGCACACGCATTGACATGCCGGTAAGCTTGCCGTTCAAGCCTGGGATGACCTTGCCAACAGCCTTAGCTGCACCAGTGCTGCTGGGAATGATGTTCTGAGCAGCGGTACGTCCACCTCTCCAGTCCTTGGAAGATGGCCCGTCAACAGTCTTCTGAGTAGCGGTGTAGGAGTGGATGGTGGTCATGAGACCCTCAATAATGGTGTACTTATCGTGCATGACCTTGGCCAGGGGAGCCAGGCAGTTGGTTGTGCAGGAGGCGTTGGAGATAATCTCAATGTCGGACTTGTAGCTCTTCTCGTTGACGCCCATGACAAACATGGCGGCATCTGCTGAGGGTGCTGAGATGACGACCTTCTTAGCACCGCCCTTCAAGTGGGCCTTGGCCTTCTCCGTGGTGGTGAAGACGCCGGTTGACTCGACAATATAGTATGCACCAGTATCTTTCCATGGGATGTTGGCGGGGTCTTTCTCCGTGTAAAATTTGACGGTCTGGCCGTTGACAATGAGGTCTGAGCCCTTGACTTCGATAGTGCCTTTGAATTGGCCGTGTTGGGAATCATACTTGAGCATGTAGGCCTGTTTGAAGAAGCAAAGATTTTAGCCCATGTCTTGAGCTCGAGGTCCCTGCGTGAGGCGGAGAGCAGCGGAAAAGCTTACGGCATAGTGAGGCTCAATAAAGGGATCATTGACAGCAACGACCTTCACGTCGCCGTGCTCGACACTGTTGTTGAGACATTAGCGATAGCTCTTCCGTAGCTGCGGACTCAAGCAAGAGTCGATGGTGGGGCACGCACGCATTGCGGAAGACAATTCTTCCAATACGGCCGAAGCCATTGATACCAACAAGTGTCTCGGACATGATAGTATTCCTGTGTGGGTTTATCGAGAAATATGTGTGATTTGCATTTGGTGTAGAGGAATTTATAATGACGAGGAAGTTGTTGAAAAGTAAAGACTAAGCCCATGTGGGGGTTCATAATTCGCCGACGCCCGCGCCAAGAAGGTTCGGCGTAGTGGAGCGGACGCCGGTACCAATGCAAGATCGCTCTACTAAGGTATACAAATGGCCTTAAGAATCAGAAATATCGCCATTCCTCCCATCCCTCTTCTTACAGCGTTGACTCAAGGGCAAGCACCTAAATAGGGTAGGCTACTGTCAGCACAAAATCTCTCAAATAGGGTGCGACGCAGCTTGACTCACAATTGCTGTCCTTGTAGGCAGATATGCTTGAACGAAGTTCTTCCGTCCATTCCACTCAAAAGGCGTCGTAAAGAACCGGGTACCCTTGACATTTCTGCCAAATCCTCCGAAGGCAGGATCGTCCGTGTCCACTACGATTTGATAAGTCCCAGCGTGATGTATGCCAACTCGATAGTCGGTGAAACTCTTGGTAGGATGAAAGTTGAAGATCCAAAGGAGTCCGGCCCGTTCGAATACGATGACCTTGTCAGACTCATTTTCCAAGCTGACATACGCCTGGTCCGAATGCAGCCAGCCGTATTTCTCCTCGGTCCATTGCATCTTGCTGTCAAAGTCATAGAGGAATTTGTATCGTAGAAGGTTGTCGTCTGGAAGGTTGAATTGTCTTCGAGCATACCAGTAGCTGTTATTGTTTCCTTCTCGTGGGAAGTCAAGCCATTCTGGGTGACCGAATTCGTTCCCCTCAAAGTTGAGGTACCCTTCCCCTCCAAGCCCATGTGTTATAAGCCTGATCATCTTGTGCAAACTCAGTCCACGCTCGATGACGGGCGTATATTCGGTCAACTTCGACATGTTAGTGTATAATTCCTTGTCACATAGCCACATCAGCAGTGACTTGTCCCCAACGAGCCTGTGGGTTATTATCAGCAGAAGCCACGTTTGCTTAGATATTCGTCATACGCTTGGTCATGGCTCTCAGCGTATGCAATCGTTTTTTCGCCATGTCTCCGATTGACGAGGGTGTGACACAGAGCACCCATATCCCATTCGATGTCTTCCTTCTCCTTCAACCACTTGATGTACAGATCTGGTATGGCCATGGCAAGTCGGTAGTCGAACCCTATACCTCCAAGCGACAGGGCAACACATAACCCTGGCATTCCAGAAACATCTTCCGCGATCGTTATGCAGTTGGGGTATATGTTGTGTAGCATCTCGTTGGCCAGCATGAGATATAAAACTCCGTCTTCATCAACATTAGGTCCAAAGTATTCGTGATAGCCCCCCGAAAATCCCCTACTTGTGTCAGCGTGGATACTAGGCAATCGTTCACAGACTCACGATCCAATACCATGATGGGTATAAAGCATACTCGTAATGCCGTCGAACCGAAACCCATCGAACTTATACTCGTCCATCCAGAAACGTAAATTCGACAGTAGAAATCTCAAGACCTCATGGTTACCGTAGTTGAAGAGTCTGCTGTCCCATGCGTCATGCGTACCCTTGCTGCCTTCATGGAAGTATAGATGATCCGTGCCGTCAAATTGATTGAGGCCGTCCTCAGTGTTCTTAGAGGCATGGCTATGCACCATATCCAGTAGCACCGTAATGCCCATGCCATGAGCGGTATCGATAAGCTCTTTCAGTTCTTCTGGCGTGCCAAAGCGACTGCTTGCCGCGAAGAAGCTATTGATCTGGTAACCAAAACTTGCGTAGTATGCATGCTCCATGATAGCCATTAGTTGTATGACATTGTAGCCAAGCTGCTGTATGCGCGGAAGCAGATTGCGGGTAAATTCTTTGTAGGTGGTAATTCGTAGCTCGGGGGACGAAATGCCCACATGTGCTTCATATATGCGAGCACTCTGCGGCTTAAGAGGTCGAGAATGCTTGAAGACATATTGCTCCTGCTTGGGGGGATGCCAGAATACGCCATCGTAGACTGGAGAGAAATTGAGGTCTTGGGTGACCCGAGTAATCCATGCTGGTACTCGTTCGAGTCGTTCATGTGAGGTAGGAATGACTAAGGATATCTATCCGCCCGTCAATGGCTGTCAGAAAGGATGTTGCTTGGTGCAGCCGACCTTGACTTTGGTGTTGTGTGGTATCCCCAGCCGTCCGTCTTCTGCAGGCAGCGTGACCTCCCATCTTCCGAAATCCCTTCGAGTCATTGGCGTAGCATCCCTGTTCCAGTCATCTTAGGAGCGGGTCCGGTCAGCATTCACACGCTTCCGAGAAGGCTAGGATGATCCATACTAAAATCGCCGATAAGATATGCCCTCAAAGCGTTTGGAGCCCATTCTCGATATGTCACATCTCCATTCTCGTAGACCACAAAGCCGAACTTCTCGGTCCCTCTGCTGAACTTTTCCAGGCCTCCCTCTGTTTCATTGATTGTCTTGATCCATTTCTGGGCGTGGCTATACCTGCTACGGAGGGCATCACTGAAGGGTTCGAGCCATGGGTCGAGCTGGACGATGCCTAAAATATGTCAATTGGGCAGACCTCAGTCCTCAAAATTCATCCTACCAGTTCCGTCTGCGGGTATCTTATTTCCACCTGTCTTCCCCAACACCGAATTATCAGACTGTTGATTCAAGGCCGATGTCATTTTTCCAAACCCCTTACGGACCCTCTTGAGCATTCAATTGGGGCACGCTTTCGTCCCTGTCGTTCTGTTCGGTGCAATTGACGGTCAGGAAGGGAAGCTATGGCTGGGATAGGCTTGGTCGACCCGGAAAAAAATTGGCGTTCAGATGGTGGGGTAAGGCGTTCAGCGGCCAACAGAAACCCTTCCCCGCTGGCGTCATCGTGCATCCCTGGGCTCTCCCCAATCTAGATTTGCATAACTTGGCGAATCAATCCCTCTGCTATCACACGAGATCTAGCAGTACTTTAAGCTCCAACAGTCTCTTGAGACAATACTTCGTGGACGATGAGCAAATTCTCCCATAGACGGATTCACCCCCGAGTCGGCCACACCCCTGAGTCGGCCACCCTGTAGGGCTAAGTACCCGGGAATTCTTGGTTTTCTCACTCCGGGATCTGACTCTAGAGATCTCTCAGGGGGTAAACGATCAAGTTACTATAATTTGCGAATCATGGTAGTACGAACCAAGGTCTTGAATGGTGTAGTAATTAGCAGTTGCTACAACTTTGTACGCAGAATCGTAATATCAACACGGACGGTTTTAAAGTTATAGTAGGGTGGCCGACTCAGGTGTGGCCTTGCGCTCAAAAGACCGACATTGTCACGGATTGTGTCTGGAAATTCTTGGTTCCATCGAGAAGAGTGCAAGATGCGGTGTAAATGATTCACAGCGCTGCCGTTGACCAAGAAAAAATTGCACTGGCAGAATTGACGTTGTGTTCGTTGGGACTACTCTATCTGGTTTGATGCTGTGCTCACCTATGGTATCTGCCTTCAAGTCTGACAACAAAGGCGAGTGGTGGAGCTATATACGAAGGCCATGAGGAGCGGAAAGCTTTCGATCATAGGCCCGCCGCAACATCTCGAGGCTTTCCTTAGCCGTCGACATCCGTATCATCCTGAACAATTGCCTCCCCTGCGTCACCTATTGCTTGCTCCTCGTCGTCATCCTCGTCTACGTCGCCCTCGTCGTCATCACCCTCATCACCCTCATCTTTTTCGGCCTCAGGGCCTTCATAATCTTCTTCATCGCTATCATCATCGTCCTCAACCTCCATTCCTCCATTATCTTCTCCGCCTCCTCCGCCTTCTCTTTCTCCAGTCCCTTGCTCCTGGCCTCATCACTACCAGGAAAGACCATGCATCTGAACCTGACACCCTGGACTCCAATTACAAGCCCAACCAACATTCTCATCTTCTGCCCCATATACAGTACTTTATCGTCAACAAGTATCGCGCCTTTGTGGGTATGGATCCGGATATTATCTCCAACGCGATCACCCACTTAGATCATGCAATGCGCAATCTCGACGTCTCCAAAGTCCAGACTTATTTGGTCGCCTTTGCATTCCTTCGAATAGCGCAGCATGATTCACGCATGAGTGAGTGGGTGAGACAGCGAATGCCGTCAATATCTGACTGACTCGCTGGATACCAGGACTAGCTCATATGATCCAGAGACTGTTTGAGTCAAGAAGGCAATACGTTCGTTGGGCTCCATCGCCACGGCCTCTGCTGCGCGAATCGATTCAGGGACAAGGATCGCGGCAATGTCGGCCTTGTCGTCTGCCTCGTCTTCAGGACTCTGTCAGGAGTGGGGGATCACCTTCATCTCCGATGGATCGAAACGAGATAAATGTTTTCTGGGAGCACCTCTTCTTCGGGGACAGCACTGTTCTCTGGAATCTCTGCCATAACGGTGGCGTCGCGAGACCGATGTATGATGAAGCGTGTTTGCGGTTGAACTTGTGCTGCTTCTTCCTCCTCCTCTTCCTCTTTCCCCTTTTCTTCGTCGTCGTTGTCGTCGTCGTCGTCCTCCTCCTCCTCCTCTTCTTCCCTATGAACGATAACGCAGCTAAATTTGATACCACCAACATACATGACGTCCCAACTCTTCGACTCTTTTCTCCTTTCAGTCAGGCAAGCTTCGCCTCCAAGTATGGTAATGCCATTGTGAAACTGGATCCAGACCTTTCCAGCTCGAATTATACGAATGTCAAAGTGCTTGTCTTCAATGGTATCGGAGGGAAGGTATATGTCGCCGAACGTATTGCTGCCGAAGACGTACGAGCATGATCTCTGCAATACTATCACATGGTTCGTACGCCGAGTCGGATATTGGACGGATTGGATCATGCCGTCCTGTTTGTCAGCGACATCCCGGCCGCTAACGGAGCGGAATGCCTGTAATCGGGTCGACGATTGATGGGATCCTTCAAACAATCCAAGAGCCTATGGGCTTGCAGCAGGCGATCTTATGTGCGTATTCCAATGTGGTAGCCTAAAATGCAGCTCCGTTTTCTGGCACTAGAACTACGACAAAGTCATTGTCTTCATCCTCTTCCACGACGCTACGGCGTGGTCCATCAAAGAAGGCATCACCGAAGAAGTCCCAGAGTGGTATAGGAGCTTGCGTTGAGGCTGTGGAGCTAGTCATGGCGAATGTTTGCAATGATTGTTTCCTACTGGGGGTGTTGTAGCGTGCGCTGAACAGAATGCCACGATAGTGGCTTTCGAAATGAAGAGAAAGCGGAGAGAAGAAGATGATGATAGCGGAATGGTCAGTTATTGTGGTGACGGAGGGCTCACGTATTCGCCATGAGTCTAACGAATTGAACAAGTACACATACACGGAACTTCAGAAGCGTATAGACTCGTGTTATACGCACAGGGCGCCAAATAAAGGGTTCCTAGAAAGCTAACAAATTTTTCAGCGAATTCAGACAAGGTAATCTGCAAACTAGAAGAGTGCTCAATATTTTTTTCAATGTATTTTCGTTTCATCTATTTGTACCCACAGTAATTTTGTCTTACGCTTTCAGCGATTCTACGGAGCCTGCTCTTTACCTGGTATAGTTGGAAGAAGGGAAGCCACTACCCTCACTCACATGCTTTTTACTCTTGGGCAATCGAACCGGAGAATCATGTGCCCGTAAGCGCTTCTCATCGGTACTGACTTGAAGTATAGGCTGATAAGTAAAGATTTCGCCCTACATTTGCAGATTGTGCTCGTCTGTGTCCTCCGTAAAATCAGGTCAAGGCTTTGACCAAATTCGAATGTCAGCAGATTGGTATCTTTCAACGTTTGACGACCTGTGCCCTTCTCAACTTCTTGCCTATCCCGCGCCATCTTTCCTATCGACAGAGTGACTCCATTTGATGCAACAGTCGCTGCCGCTGCTTTCTCTTCCTGCTCATCCTCCTATGCTTCCAATCCTCCGGGAACGTGATGAATTTGAATTTGACGCCACAGACTTTAAGCAGAATCTCAGACCTTAGTCCTGGGAAGAGCTTGTGACCTATTGCTGCAAAGTGCATACTCCCGTCCTCGTTTTGCTTGGCAATGAGGTCCCAGTAATATGCGTTTCTGTGGAAATCGATACAAACGTCTCTTGCAAGACTATCCACGCGCTGGCCTGATTTGGCGATCTCATACCTTACCATCATTTGTCTCTTATATCATGCTTTCCCAAAGTATGGTTGTCACGCTGTATTCTACGCTTAGGGTACAGGCGAAACTTCGTCTTCGAACACGAAAGATTATGCATCTAGTTGTCAGTTCAATCATGAATTGTTTCCTCAGAGAGACGCTAAAAGCTGTTTAAGTTCGCTAATCACGCTTCCTCGAATTGGATATTCAGTCTGCATAAGGGTTCTCTAGTGATTCTTCCTCTATCACCGAAGTCTTCTATGTCGCTTCGCTGTCTGCCAGGCTTGCGAGACCGCCGCTTTCGCCGCCACTCTTCAAATGCTCCGTTGTCCAATTACACCACTTCTCAGTCTCAATTGTCCTGTTCATCGGCCTCCGAGTTTGGCTTTAGCTGAAATGGCTTGCTAGCAGATTTTTGGCCTCGTGCTTGAGACTTTTGCTGGGATCGGCGGCCAAACCGCAGACTGCGTGCATTAGGACAGAGGAAGAGCTATCACGGGCTCGTATCGAGTGAGAATAGCTTACATAGACACCGTACGCTAGCGGCTTTGGTATTGGTGGACCCCTCTTTGAAGTCGAGAACGTGACGGGAATCTGTTTCGATAGTGCGTATCTTGGGTAGGTGCCCATACCGCATAGCTTGTCAGGCGGGTAATTTCCTTGCCGATACGGCTCCAGGGAGAGGTCATCCCTCCCTCAATGGACTATGCGAGTGGGACGTTGTCCGAAGTTTCGACAAAACTGGACTTGATGATGATTCAGAAAGTATGGTAGCGACGATACCCAAAATCCATATCCGGGATGCGTGTACTAGAACATCCAGACGATCATTGTACATGAGAGGATTTCATGTAAAGGCTTCGTTTTGCCCCAGGTGAAGATCGCGTCGGTGAGATCGTATTTGAGATCAGCGATCTCACATATTTTGGCGAAAGCATACATCTTCATGGATAGACCAATGTAGTCTGCTTCCTGAAGCGTGTCATCAGTGAAAGGGATCTTGAAGTTAAGACCCTTGTTGTAAAGCCAGCGGACCAAAGTCTGTCCCACTCATGCTGAGATATGTAGCACATTTCATTGGGCTTGAACCCATCAGTGAAGAGGTATACCTTCGCTAGGGAGTAGGTATCGGCCTCTTTGGTGTATACGATACTCAGCATAGCCTGTTCTCTAAGCCTGCGCTGCGTTCACAGCGCACTTTAGCTTGAGGCTCTTACTTCAAGGGTGCCGACAGGGTGGCAAAACCTTGCCTGCTCTCCAAGTCTGAGATGGAAGGCCAAGAAAGCTCCAAGGAAGGTTATTCTATGTGTATATATGTGTAAGACTGTAATTTGGAAGATGTATTGAAAAAACATGAGGCACGTGAAATAATTCTCAGAAAGTGCAGGGCTTTAGTGCTTATGTAGAGTAATGTGGGAGAGTTTTAGATTCTCGGGGACGGAGAATACATGTCTCGACAATGAATGAACGTCCTTGGTTGAATAGTAGCAATGAATCTTGTGACTGATGCAAGTTTTCCTATACAGTGCAAGTATTGGGTTAATATCAATAGTGAAGTCTACACATGGCACAAACGTCCATAATTAATACAATGTTGAGATTTATTGTGACTCACGAAGTCAGGATCTGATACAACTCCCCCGAATTCTAATTCATTACCCTGGAAACATGGTCACAATGAACTTGATACAAGGCTCAGATTCTTAGTGCAGTCGTGATTTTGCGGGGAAGATTAACAGCGTCGTCAAAGCCGAAACATCACGCGCCCCAATTTTCTCGCCTCACATTTGCAAGGACCCAACCTCATCAGCCTAGGTGCAGGCGTCTATGCGAAGTGGTAGGCGAGCCAATTGTCACTGTGCCTTCACGGGTAGGTGCTCCAAAAATAAGCGATGTAATAGGCATTCAATTCCAGATTCCGCAGTAAAACTTTTTTTCATGACTCAATTTTTGGGGCAAACAAGTTGCGACCGAGAAGTTTGTCCAGGCATTGATCGCCAATTTGCTCTTGACTTGGGTCATCGCTTGATGTATTTTGCCACTCATGTGTTATCCATAGAAGCCTTCGATACCATAATGCCAAAAGAATTATTGTGTATGATATTCTCCGTTCGGTAGTTACAAAAACATTCGTTGAAACCTGCAATAGGATTCTTGATGGTGGAAAATTCTTCGTAAAATGATACATCAGATTGTGGGGTCTTTTGTTGTCCGTGGAATTCTTTATAGCTCTTCATTCTCATACTCAATGCTTCATCACATGTGGCGTTTCGTGTTATTTGGATTCTTCATCCTTGACGTTCAGGTCGAGGTATTCATCAATTCTTCGGCTGTATCGCCCTTCCTCCAGTACACAATCTCTCAGATCTTCCAATCCTTCTCCTCACCATCATCCTGTCTTAATATACCAGAGCCTTACAACCTTCTCGGAAGGTCTCAAAAGTGGAACAAGTTACATCAGTCTGTATTTCTATGTGCAAATACACATACACATCACGCATCACTCCAGGACACCATTCATGTTTCAGATGCCAATTCCCATCTTGACGGCATCCTAGCTCACCGACTTCTTCCAGATCAATCTAGAGACTGATGCCGTTAAATTCATGTCCTTCGTCGTACAATATCACTTGACTAAGAGACATTGAGCCAGAGACAACAACAGAGCTGACAGATGGGGTCCGATTGGTAATTGAATCCCTACGGTTCAAATGTGTTATCTTTCCCCAGGTAGATGCCACCAAGCTACAGAATCTGGGCTTTTCCCAGTCGATGACGTTTTTGCATGCAGCATGATCTTCTGGTTCAACAGCCATACCTCATTGAATCCGAATGGACCAGTAGTGTGGCATATCGGCACGACACCCAACACCCCTCTGGGAGTGGCCAAGCTTCAAGGAACGGCCACAAATCGCTCCAGCTCCTCTGGCAATACATTCGTTCCTTGAGAGACACTACATACGCTCTTGGGATTTAGAGACCTCTTGGCCGAGAGCAATGAGCGTGGCTTACATATCGCAATTTGCTGCCAAAACGACGGAGATCCATCTGTATCCGGATGAGCCCAGGGTTGTTATGTATTGTTTCGAAGGCATGATTCTCAATGGAGATAGAGTGGTTGAAGAAGGGAATCAGAGATTCTTCAGCCCTCTCGTCTACAGATGCATGATGTCCTGTTCGACCTCGTGCTGGTAAAGACTTGGATCGTCGACCAGACAAAATACCCGGCGACCGTTGCCAAAGATAGCGGTATTGGAATGCAAACACCATCCTTCGGCCCTCTGAAAGGCTTGTCTGGCGAAGGTCAACCCCAGAAATCAGCCTCGCTTGGCGATTTTACTCGTGGCCGCTATATTGGCGAAGGAGGTTGCGGACAGGTGTACCGTTATTGCGATTGAAAGTCGGACCAGCCTCTTGCAGTCAAGATCATTAGGTACGGCGACGAGCCTGAAAAATATACAGCGAGCGAAGCCGTTATTTCTCAGACGTTACCCGACCGAATAAAACTCGTCAAATGTTTAGGATTATTTGCTTCGAGTCAAGGACGTCTACGAGCACGACGATATGTTCGCTCTTATCATGCCATTTGCTGCATATGGTAGTCTAGGCGACGTGCTTAGGACAATGGACAAATCAGTTGCCAGGATGCCAAGACCATCATGTTCCAGCTGGTCAGTGGACTGGAATGCCTTCACGCAGCTGGCATTGTGCACCGCGACATTAAGCCGACGAACAAATTGGTTTTTTCATTAGTTCATTCGTGATAGCTCTCATGGACTGGGGCCTCACCAGCATGTCTGAGTCTGAGTCTGAGTCTGAGCCAGAGCAACCATACAAGCGGGATAAATTGACGGTGAGTAAAAAGGCTTCCCACGGGAGAAGATATGGTGGACAAGTCATGCCTGCTGCCGAACGGGTGAGGCGAAAGCGCAAGGTGCGGGGCTTTGTTGGAAACAATTCGGCTGTCGCTACTTTGCTTGGCCGTGTAGCAAACTCATTCAATGAGCTTCCTTGAGCGTAGAAAGCCTGCGTAATTGGTTTGGATGCTGTTTGTTATGTCTTGCGTGGCGTTGGTAACGATTATGAGCCATGATGTCAATCATAGACATTGAGGCGGAAGTGGATAGCTTGCGAATTCTAATTCAATCTTTCTTCGAGGTCATCGCGTAGGAATTGTTGGCCCATGAACGGCTTTCAGTATGGAGGGGTGTGTTCAAACCTTTGTGGCTTGCCAGTGCTGGGGCTTTTTCGCCTTTATAACATAGTTAGTGTAATGGAAGGCGCACTTCTTCTTCTACTAGTGTACCTAGGGGATACAATAGAGCTGGATCTAGTCTTGGCCTACATTACAATACGGTCAATGGTTCTGGTTGACCTTGCCCAACGAGTTGCCCCATTTTAACACTTTCTGGGGCGGTCATTGCATTAGCATCAAAATCTTGGCATAGCAGGCCTGTCTGGGCTGCTAACAACTATCACAACACGATTCCTCGAACACGTTCTTCAACAAATACAAAAGCTTGACTTACAAGCTGCTCCTTCAATCAGCCCCGCTCTCTGATAAGCTGCTAATAGCGAAATGGCTGGTCCCCTTACTACGAATGACTCACCACCTGGTCGCGTGGAGAAAATGAACAACACCGAATGCAAATGAGGAGATGGACTGAGGGGCTACTCCTTCCATCCATTCGAACAAAAACCGACCAGCCGCCAGTGTCGAGGAAAGTCCTGTTCCTAAAAGACAAAAGACCTTGTCAAGATATTTCGCCCAGCATGGGTCCATGCCCAAGCCCAGCCTTGAGCCATTCTTGCCACATGATAAAGGTGAAGACAGCGGTTACTCTGAAGCCACAGCACCATTGGAGCGACCCGGCCAGCTCTTTTAGGCCTCTTTAGCCGGCGGGATTAATGAAACAACCCAGATGGAGAGATATGGAGGCTGCCAAAGCATGGCTAGAGCAGCGTTATCGTCCAGGCAGTGCCTTGTTAGGCTCACCACAATATCGTACGTATTTTTTGAGTGATTCTTTCCCATCTGGCGGGAGTTGTGGCCAACAGCAGCTTGCCGAACATATGCCATAACTTGAAACCCATGATGAAGTAATGAGGCTGACCCTGAGATCCGCGCAGAATACATGATAGAGTGCGAACACGGTTGCTATTCGACCAGGTCCACCAGTTCACCAAGCATGCTGGGGACGATGCTCTCTAGAAGCGAATTGATGCGATGGAGAAGACAATACCCTGATCTTACTATGACCTGGGGGCACCGAGTTGGTCTTATATCCAGACGAAGTACCACATGCAAATGATGTACCAGAAGGCTTCAGAAGCCCATTAGACTACCAGTCCTACATATCTCCGATGAAATACGTAGTGGCGGACGAGCTCGAGAATACTGCCTCTAAGATCGCTGTGATCAAAATCAACACAGCCAATACTGGCGAACAAGCCCCAGAAGATAGAAAACATCCAGACAAAGCCGATGTCAAAATGCCCGCAGCAGCAGATGCAGCGCAGAACCGTACCACCCAACATTCAGAGATAAAAAGCATCCTGGGGTCTGACGAGACTAGGATGCTCATGTGGTAGTCTGAATAGGTGATTTTTGGATTTTGGATTTGGTGGGGTGCCCAAAAATTCCAAAAATTGAAAAAAGGCTTATCATTAATTAAATAGGGGTGTTTCCTTCAGAAAGGCGGAGAGAGGCCGGAAAAATCCTCAGACTCAAAAGCCTAAGCGCAATGTCTCGAAGGCGGAATCGTCACGAGTCGAAAAGTAGAAACCTAGGGGTCGTCCACGACGAGAACGCGCTTAGAGCCCATTCCACGCACTAGATGTATATCAGTGTAATAGAAGACATAGACGAGTAAAAGGGTGAAGAAGGTGAAGATTTGGTGGATGAAGGACAGCTGTGACTGGACATGGTTGTGTCGTTATGCTAGGTATTATGGTCGTCGTAGATCCGCGCTTCCGAGATTCGAAGTCAGTGATAGGGAAGGGGGGGTGGAATGAAAAGACAAAGGGAAGAAAAGGTTGTGAGTCCGGATGAGATGAGGAGTCAAAGCAGATGGTGACAGGGAAGAGTACGTTTGGTGAAACGCGAGGATGGAAGGAGGTCTGAATGTTATCACAGCATGCATCGAATTGATGAAAATATCTTGGAACATGAGCTTGAAAGGCCACAATGAAGACTATTCTCTATTTAATGATCATGTTGCTCAGAGGATTAAGTGACCGTCGGAAGACGCTAGTGAAGCTCCCGCTCGATATGGACTCTTCGAGGCCTGCTACGACTCACTTACAACTAAGATAGTGATTGGTGATGTGACAACCTAACAAGTACACCAAAAGACAAGTCCCAAAGAGAGTCTCCTCCCTACACGGGGACCTGAAATAGGCAGAATGATAGTGCGACTTCAACGCAGACCCACCCCTCGACCCTAAGTCCGAACGTCCTATATTAAACATGTCGACGACCTTTCTCCCAGTGGCTTGCGGGCCTATTCGACCTCAAGCCAGACTGTCATACCTGAACCTCTCCGCCGTCTACCGCTCCTTTGCCATCACAGCAGCACCGCGCTCGTCCTCCCACTTTCGCCGCTCGGACTTTACAGGACAACCTTTTACAGGTAGCTATGAGCCTGGGGAAAGAACGTCAGGGCCACTGGGAGATGCATCGGTGCTTGGGGTGCCATCAATGACCCCGAAGGTTCTCAAGCAGCATCTTGACAATTTTGTTGTTGGCCAAGAGAGAGCGAAGAAGGTCCTGAGTGTGGCGGTGTACAACCATTATCAGAGGATACAGGAGTCGCACCGGCGGGAAGATGAGGAGCAAGAGTTGTTACAGCAGCAGTTGCGGAGAGAGATGGCGGAGAGTCACCCATTGGAGGGTATGGAGGCACTTCTTGGGTTGCGTAAATCAAGCTAATTGCTACTGTTCAGACGAGTACCCAGGCCACCAGCAAGCGATCCCTCTCCATCCACCCTCCTCAAGCCTAGGAGCCCCTCCGATCCACGACCCCTCCCCTCTCACTCTCGAAAAAGCCAACATCCTCCTCCTCGGCCCCTCAGGTGTAGGCAAAACCCTCATGGCAAAAACGCTGGCGCGAATTCTCGCCGTTCCCTTCAGCATGTCCGACTGTACGCCCTTCACGCAAGCCGGCTACATCGGCGAAGACGCCGAGATCTGCGTTCAGCGCCTCCTAGCTACCGCGAATTACGATGTCGCGGCTGCAGAACGAGGGATCATTTGCCTCGACGAGATCGATAAGATTAGTGCGGCGAAAGTGAGCCATGGCAAGGACGTCGGCGGGGAAGGCGTGCAGCAAGCTCTTCTCAAGATCATCGAAGGCACGACGTTGCAAATACAAGCGAAGCAAGAGAAGTCAGCGCGGGGGCCTGGTTCACCGACGAGTGGCTACCCAACCAACAGTCCGCTCTCAGGTGGCATGATGGGTGGTCCATCTTCCGGCTCAGGTTCAAGCAATACAAGCAGCGGGCCCTCCAAATCCGAAACGTACAATGTGAGGACGGACAATATACTCTTCATCTGCGCCGGAGCATTCGTCGGCTTGCAAAAAACAGTCATGAATCGCATTGCCAGAGGCTCAATTGGCTTCGGGTCGCCGATTCGCGCTTCCTCAAATGCTTCAGGGACATCAGCAGGGAATCGTGATACCACAATCTCCGTTAAGACTGGCTCAGAAGAAAGCAAGATGTTCGAGAAACATCTCCCCTTTTTCTCTACACAATCGCCCGACCAAGCTCCCCTCACTGAATACAACCCTCTCGACCTGGTTGAGCCCACAGATCTACAAAATTACGGCTTGATTCCTGAACTCGTCGGCCGTATACCTGTCTCAGCAGCACTGTCCGCATTAGACGAGAAAGCCTTGATCCGCGTACTCACAGAACCAAGAAACAGCCTGATAAGACAGTACGAGCAACTATTCCAACTCAGCGGCGTAGAGCTCCGCATCACACGAGGAGCGCTTAGAGAAGTAGCGAAAAGCGCTCTAGACATGGGCACCGGCGCGCGAGGTTTACGGACAGTATGTGAGCGCTTGCTCACGGAGACGATGTTTGAGGCACCTGGTACATCCGATTTTCCTCTCACCCCTCCCTCGCTGTTACACACTAACGACCCTCTACCAGGCTCAAGCATCAAATACGTCCTGATAACCGAAGCCGTCGCGCAGCGGAAGACAGCGCCCATCTATCTCGCGCGAGGCCAACAGCATCGGTTCCAATCACTGATTGCTACGGAAGAGGAGGAGTGGGATGCGAGAAATAATAAAGGGAAGAAGGAAGATAGTGATGGGGGTGAGAGTGATGATGGTGAGGGATCTGGGGGGCTGGGGAGTTTTCAGGAGTACAGGGAGAAGAGTACTGCTGCTGGGGTTATGTGAGGGGAGGGATGTCATGCAGTATATGGGTGATGATGTTATGTATTTATGGGACGGATATAAGATTGGGTGTTGGGGGGTTTTGTATAGGCATGGCATTGGCGTAGGGGGGCTCGGCTGAAAGGATCAGTGCACTTGTTTTGGGCGGCGCAGATGGGCATTTGGAGCAATGCATACGTTCTAGGTAGAGAAGACTGAACGTGTATAGCTGAAATGTTTTGATTCAATTGATGCTCCATAATACTGCATGCTGTTCATATGCTTCGCCTGAAAGCAGCTAAGAAGCGACCCGTGACCCTCTATTTGCTAACAGTGTAGACGCCGGTGGTCGCTTGCGCACATAGCAACCTGATACTGCTGAATCAAGAAGGAGGCTGATTTTTGAGGATTGTGGACGCGAGCATATCAATGCTTGGCCGTCACCTTCTCGCCGGTCAACGCTTCAACCCACTCCTTAGCCCTATCACCAAACCAATTAGCGAATCTGCCCAAACCAGCACTTTCAGAAGAACTCACATATCACCAAGTGCCACCATACAAATCGTCTGCCACACCCCGAGTCCAATCCTCGGCGTCACCCCCCTATACAATCCCTTCAACCCATTATTCCCATAGATATACCTCAGCGTCTTCCCAACCGTCAGATTTTTCGGCCGGTTCGGATCCTCGGCCTTACTCTGCATCTCGACTCTAATAACCTCAATAGGCTGGTTCCACGCACTCAGTCCACCGCCCAATCCACTCGCTAGAATCTTTTCCAACGAGCCGAGTTTCTGCCCTTCTTCTTTGCCTGTGACATTACGGATGCCGCTTTCTGCTAATCGCGATAACCCGAATCTCGAGCCCCAATTTGTCGTCTGCCGTATAGCCACTGCGTTGACGCCCTTGTTGATCCCTCTTATCCCCTCCTTGCGGTAGATATCCATGAAGGTCTCGAATGTACCCGGTGGTTTCACCCCCTTAGCGGCGATCTTGTGTTTTGTGATTTCGACCGTCTTCATACAGGTACAAAACCCCATGGTAGCGTACGCTTGAGCCACACCACCGCCCATGCCGCCAAGGATGCCAGCGCCGAAGTCCGAGGCGCCCGCTACTTTGGCGTAGTATTCGGCTTCTGAGGCGACGAAGAGCAGAACAGCACCTTTGGTAGAGGCTTCGATCCAGGCCCAGGGGATGAGGCCTTGGTAATCTGGGAAAGGGGATATCAGTAGGGTCTTGTGCCTGGTATGGTTGGGTCGGGCTCACATCCTAGTACGCCTCCTCGGCCCCATACTCGTGTGAGGGCGCCAGCGAAGCTGTCGCCTCGATTTGCTGCCATTGTCGTCTTGACGACTTCTAGGGGCTGGCCGAGCGTTGTCACCCTGGGCGTTTTAAGGTCAGCTGGAATCCAATGTTATCGTATTGGAAATTGACGTACTCAAACATGTTCAGTGAGGCTCCCACTGTGGGCAAGCTCCGTCAGCTGCTATCTCATTGCAGGGATAGAACATGGGACTCTCACATAGCAGGTTGCTGAACTTGATCGGCTTCTTCTCCAGCCTAGGGTTCGCTGGGGAGCCTGTTACAGGAGCTTGTGCCATCTTCTACTGCTGGGGGTATCAAAGGGCCCTGACCAAGGGAGTAGTGGGGCTTCGTTGCCAAAGGGAAGAGAAGCCTGGAGCAGCTATCTTTAAGCTCGCAGGGCGTGGGAGCTTGTCAGCAACGCTGTCCTTATCTTTTGGACTTCCAGTGTATTGATATGCGTAGTATGGCTTCAATTACCAATCTCGAAGACGTCAGGGTCAAGGCCTCAACATGTGCTCCAGCAAGGAAAACTGGTAAAGAAGTCGCCGAGCAGACACGGATGGTTCAAAGAATGTTTAAATGGGAGGTTGATCAGGCTAGCAAGGGTCTCCAGCGCCAAGACTGCGTTGAGCGCCCCAAGCGCGCTAGTCCCTCCTAAAAGTTCAGTACTTTAGTGTTTGCGGTTATTCTACGCTCGGTCACCGAAAGCCTTACACATTTCGGAGCTCCCATATCGATTCTACAAAATAATCGGTGGGTCCTTTGTAGCATTGACGGTTCTCATGTCACCAATGAAAGGTTACAAGCAAGCGTACAGATTTTCATATAAAGCACTATCAAAGAACCTCCTTAGACTATTTGTTTAGTAGCACATTTTTTGGGGAGAGGAGTTCAAATGGTACACGCTCTTGGTAACAGTAATCGCTCAATATACCTAGGCAATACACTCGCTCATTTGAAACGTCTTCCATTCTTCCAATCTTTTTTGCAACGCTCGTAGCCGAGTTATCTTACCCATCGCGCATGCCAAAGCTCATCTACTTACAGCGTGGCTCCGACAAGCTTGGCCCAAGCTTCCGTACTGAAAGATTTAGGTCGTTCAATGGGAGCACCGACCGCACGGTCAATGATGATTTGAGGGAGAACGCCAATAGCTCTTGAAACCCCAAAGAGAACCGTGTAAAAGCTTGCCTCGGTCAGGCCATAGTACTGCAGCAACACGCCTGAGTGGGCATCAACGTTGGGGTAGGGGTTCTTCGTCTTGCCATGCTCAGTCAGGACACCAGGGGCGATCTTGTAAACCTGGCTCACAAGCTTGAACATGGGGTCGTCGGGCAAGTGACGCAGGGCAAATTCGCGCTGGGAAACGTAGCGGGGATCAGTTTTTCGTAGGACGGCGTGGCCGTAGCCAGGGACGACTTGGCCGGATTTGAGGGTTGACCAGAGGTAGTCCGTGATGGCTTTGTCGCTGAGGTCGCTGCCTATGGTTTTCTTCATTTTTTGTAGCCAATTAAGGACTTCTTGATTAGCTCTAACAAATTGTTAGCAATACTTCAGTTGATTCACATATATGTCTGGATACGCACAAGCCGTGTAGTGGGCCGGCTAGACCGTTAAGACCGGCGGCGAGTGAGAGCATGGGCGAGCTGAGAGCGCTGCCCACCAAGTGGGTGGTATGGGCAGAGACGTTGCCGCCCTCGTGGTCCGTGTGGATGGTAAGGTACAATCGCATCAGCTCCACAAAGTCGTGGTTCTCAGCGAAGCCGAGCTGGTTGGCAAAGTTGTAGGCATAGTCCTTGTCCTTTTGTACCGCTGGCACTTTGCCATCCTTGTAGACGTTCTTGTAGATCCTCGCAGCAATAGTAGGCAATTTGGCAATCAAGTCCATTGAGTCCTCGAAGGTGTGGGCCCAGTACTCGGACTTTGGCATGCCCTTGGCATAGGCTTTGGCGAATGCCGACTCATGCTCGAGAGCTGTGACGGCAAGAGAGAATTGGGCCATCGGGTGTAGGTCGCTGGGGCAGCGGTCGATGAGCTCTTCGATGAACTTGGGTACGTCTGAACGGGCGGCCCATTCTGCTGAGAGGTCGCGGACTTGCTGCTCGCTGGGGACTTCACCAGTAAGGAGCAACCAGAAGAGACCTAAGTTGTGATCAGTACAATGTTCGGTGCTGGAATGATGCCTCCGAACCTTCTGGCAATGGCTCCCCTCCACCGGGAGCTTTGGGCAGCAGCTTTTGGCATTCCGGGATTGTCTTTCCTCTGAATCGAATGCCTTCTTCTGCGTCGAGAACGGAACCTTCCCACACGAGTGACTTGATGCCGCGAGCTCCACCGTAGACTTGGTCAAGAGTGACCTCACCAACGACCTTTGAGCCGTATCCCTTCCTCAATTTCTTGATCTTCTCAATCTCACCAGGGAGGTTGTCGGCGAAGGTGTCTTTTAGTGACTATAGAACATGATCAGCTAGAGTGCTGAGAGCTACCGACACAGTATGTATACCTTAGACTTAGCTGAGGAATAGCATCGTAAGCCGTTGAACGCAATTGAGCTTGCTGGCGATCGGACGGAGGACAGAGCTGGACGAAGGACAGCATTGCTGAAACGCAGAGCTGTAGCCATGTCTGGTGTTTCGGTCAAAAGTCAATTCAATGGTATGTAGCTTGGATGAAAGCTCCAAATTCTCGGCCCAAAGCATGATACGTAAGGTTTGATAAATTGGCCACACGCTAAAAGCTTACTCTCAAGCCGATGCTTGCCGAGATTTCTTGGTGAGCTCTTCGATGATGACTCTGGTAGGTGCACTATTTTTGATACTGATACCAACCCTTTGTTAGTTCCTAAACTGTTACCATTTAGCCAGCTTCACAACATCCACTCAGGATTCGCCCATGCCGGATTTTTATTAGCGCGCCAAGCAATTTTTTTCTTATAATCTGCCGCCCGCCTTAGAACCTCCTCCTATCCTCCACATCACCGGACAACAACACCTCTCATCGGCACCTTTGTAGGTACAACGGTATCTTGTCTATCTCGTTCTATTAGGTCTAAAAGAAGTCTACCTCACTTTTTAAGAGGTGCTGCAGGCACTTGCAGTCGTGGTTTGATCTCGTGTTGAGATTCCAGGCTTCGACGTCGCGACATTCGAAGCTTCTCACCTCAGCGACTCCTTCTCATCACCTACGGAACTGATCACAATACCCTACTTTATCAAAGCTGTCACACACTCTTATCAAAACTTTTCCTTTCTACATACCTGATAGTAATACATCAAGTCAAGACTCTCAGAGCAACATAGTGACACTGCGACCGTAATCTCCTCAATCTCTCAAGGCATCCCTGGTTGAAGCCGAGTAGGCCGGAGTAAGCTGTATCAAGGCACATCTAGCTATTATGTCGTCTTCTAGCGTAGGAGAGCTCGACGCCATCCTTCAGTCTATGCTATCTCTCAAGCCACCTGGAGTCACAGCAAGCAAGATCACAAGCATCACCGCTCTTTGCAACGCAAACATTCAAGTATGTCGAACTGATATCCATTTCAATTTACCAAATCATGCAACCAGTGCTGACTCACCTCGATGCTCCACAGTCCGAAACCGTCCTTATTCAGCGTATCTACACACACTTCAAGAAGGTTCCTGCCACACACAAGCTAGGCGTTCTTTATGTCGTAGACTCTGTAACAAGAGCATGGGTAGAGCAGGCACGCAAGGCTAGCCAGGCATTTGGACCATCTGCTGCGGATGGCACCTTTGCTGCTGGTGTCAACCGTGTCACAGAGCTCTTGCCTTCTTTCATGAACGATACTATCACTAGTGCCCCTGAAGAACAGAAGGTACGCTTCCTAGAAAACTCAGTCGAAGCTTTAGATCAGATGCCTGGCCGTCTAGGTGTCAACACCCTGGCGTCTAGCTCGATTTGCCTATATAAAGCAAAGAAAAACCCCTCTCCAGTATGTTTTTGTAATCACTAACTCACGTATTTTTCTCTGCATTAGGCTAGAGTCTTGAAGCTCATTGATATTTGGGAGCGTGGCAATACTTTCCCAATTGCAATGTTGTCAGGTTTCAAGCAAAAGTTAACGGGTCCCGTTCCGAAAGGTAAAGCTCTCCAATCGCCTGTTGCTATCGAGATGAGAAAAACAAACCGTAAGAGCATTTCTGATACGATGTTCTTTCTGTAGATCCTCGATCAACGACCCCCATTGCGACCCCGCCTAAGGACTTCATCTCGCTGAACGACTCCAATGGAAACTCGAACGCTCCTGCGGATACATCGAGGATTCTGAAGGCTCTTGCAGATATGGCTAAGACCAACACCACAGCGACTGGGATGCCAGCGCAGACTAATCCTAGCAATGTACCAAATTTTCAGAATGCATTCATGCAGAATATACCTTCGTCCGTAAATTCCGCTTCATCTGTACCGCCTGGACAGGCTGTAAACATACCCGGAGTAGCCAATGGAGCAAACCCATTTGCTGGCATGATGAGTAGTGTACCCAACTTTGGGGGGCAGAATATGGCGCACGCAAATATGCAAACCCCCCTGATGCAGCAAGCTCAAGGTACTACACCTGCAGCTCTTCAGCAGCAAGTACAGCTTCTTCAAATGCTTCAAGCCCAAGGTGTTCCCCAAGATCAGTGGGCTCCCCTATTAGCCGTTCTCATGCAAGCAGGTGGAGCTGGTGGTGCGGCTCAGCCTGCTGGCTTCGGAGGTTATGGGAGGGATGATCCGTCACGTGACCGTAATGGGTACGATAACCCGTACAGTATGCGCTCCCCCTCAGGCCGCAATAGAGACCACCGTTCTAGGTCCCGCTCTCCTGGAGGGTATGGTAGACGTCGTGATGGTAGTCCTCGTCGTCGTGACAGCCCTGTCTATGGAGATTATGGCCGTGATGGTCGTGGCCGCGGAGGCTCAGGACGTGGAGGAGGAGGAGGTAGAAATGACTATCGTCAGCGAAGCCCGGACAATCGATATCGTAGGAGTGATAGTCCTCATCGTCAAGAGCAGCAAGCATTGCCTCCCCCAGGTCCAAAGCACATTGAGTATGATAGCTCACTACTGCCCAATAACATCAAAGGTAAGTTTGCCCGCAGCCTCATGCCTGCAAATAGCACCTGTACTGATGCTACAGATAGTCCTCAGTCGAACTCTCTTTGTTGGTGGAGTAACGTAAGTCAACTCTCTAAGTAGTCCCATAATCATCTCTGACATGTTCCAAAGTTCCTTGGATGATGTTCTGCGCGGAATCTTCGCTCAATTCGGCCTAGTGCAAACCTGCATAGTCAACGTAGACAAGCGTCATGCCTTCGTCAAGATGCTTACTCGCAAGGAGGCTATGGTCGCTAAAGAAGGAATGGAGCGATACAAATCTGCTGATATGCAACTTCGAGTAAGTTCCATGGCGTCCTTGATTGCCTCCAAACAATGCGTCTGCCCCCAAACCTTCCAATGACTAATCAATTACCCAGACTCGATGGGGTGTAGGCTTCGGACCCCGTGACTGCAGCGACTACCAGACTGGTATCAGCGTTATCCCTATTGATCGCCTGACGGATGCAGATCAAAAGTGGATGTTGACTGCAGAGTACGGTGGCACGGGCGGCAAGGACCTCGTAGGAGGCATGATTGTTGAAGAGCCAGACATTGAGATTGGCGCTGGTGTATCGTCCAAAGGTAAAGCTCTTCTCGAATGTACCCTCCTTTCCGTTGTTACTGACGCTCTCGATAGCAATCAGCAGACGTATGGCAACCGACAAAGGCGGCCAGCAAGGCCCACGCTCGACTCGCGACGGCCCAGGCAACTCAGGTCCTCCACCCCAGCAGCGCTACCGTCAGCCCGAGCGCGACAATCGTGATGCCAACACTGTCAACGTGCCTCCAGCTGTTCCTAACTTCGGTTTCCAATTCCCGGGAATGCCTGCTGGCTTCTCGTTCCCACCAGGTTTCATTATGCCTGGTACCACGCCTACACAGCCACCGCCTCCAGGTGCTTCGTGAATCATGCTATTACGATCACGACAGCTTCTAGATTTGTTTCACATTACGGCATAGGGCTAAGGCGTTCTACGATCGACTAGCGGCATACCCACGGCGGCGTTCAAACGGTACTATTGTACACTATGACACAGATTCAGCATAGGGAAGCTCAGTGGAGCTTTTTCGCTCAATCATCATCACCATAGTACAAATTCAGTATTTAGAGGCTCATCTCAGCCTCTTCGCTGGATACTCACAATAGCCTGTTTCTTTTTTCACGACGACCGCGTTGCAGGGGAATGGGTGGCAGCAATGCAAACCTCGACAATGGTCTCATTCAGTACGCTGGACGAGGCAGGCAGGTGCCATTCATTCTACTCATAGCGACGGCTCTGTTTAAAAAGCGAGGGGCGTGTGGTTGCAATGTGTGCTACTAATGATGCGTGCGAATTCCGCCAGGAGCTTGCAGGTAGTTCTTCGTTCGAGAAGAGCCACACAGCAGATACTCCTCTTAAACTTGTAATGTAGACGAGGAGATCAGTTGCATGCGAAAATCAAATTTCAATGACTACGGCCAGAATGCGACGTGATAAAAGTCCATATCTTCTCACCCTGGCAAGCAACCGCGGTCCTCAGCATGGAGTCGTGCCTTCCCTCCATAGCTCCTTCTCCCTCAAGAGTGAAACCCATTACAGCCTGAGCACGCAATCCACAAGTCCAATTCTAGCCCTGCCTTCCCAACTCCTGCTTTCTCTTCTTCCACACACTCACATTGCATGCATCCTGAGAGCATTCTCAGCAAGTATTGTCAACAGCATCGTCGCTATTTCAGAAACACATCTCTTAATCCAGAACTATACTCTCATCCCACTCAATCCCATTGCCTCCGATCCCATCCCATACCACACAATGTCCGAGAGTACAACCTTCACCGAGCCCAGGCCTCCGCTTTCGAACCGCTCAAATGAAAATGTCCTGAACCCTCGCCCTTCTCCGCTTCGCTCAAACGAAAACCTCCCAGCTACCGTCAATCACGGTAGTCCCATTATTCATGGTAGGCCACGGACGCTGAGTGGTCCCCTCGGCAGTCGACTCACAGAACAATTCTCGTATACTTTCGATAGCAAGGGACTGCCCACGAGGGCGTCCGTGGACGTGATCAGCGAAGGCAGTGAAGACAACACCGACGACGCCGCGCAACTCGACACCCTCCTCGCTGAACTCGAAATGGAAGATGGCAAAGAGGATGATGTGGCTACTGAGGAGGTGAAGGGGGAAGAGGGGATTGGGGAGCCGGAGCATGTGGGCGAAGAGTTGTTGCAGACGAATCGGAGAAGGGGGCTGGAGGAGAGGGAAGTGCTGGTTAGGAGGAAGGCTTTTGGATGGAACCAGTTGAAGGAGCATAGGGAACGAAGGTGGAAGCAGTTTGCTATGTTTTTTGTGGGACCGATTCAATTTGTTATGGAGGTGTGTTCGTGACCTTTCACTTACCTGTTGATTCACTTAAATTGATCGGATCGGCGAGGAGGCTGGCAGTTAGCTAATGGTGGGTGCAACAGGCTGCTTGTATCTTGGCTGCCGGCTTGAAAGATTGGGTTGATCTTGGTGTTATCATTGGACTTCTGCTGCTGAATGCTTGTGTGGGGTTCGCGCAGGATTATTCCGCGGGGAATATCGTTAATGTGAGTTGGAGGAATATTCTGGTTTCCGAGAGTATGAGAACTAACGAACGAGATGTAGGAACTGAAGAAAGGTCTGGCACTCAAAAGCAGTGTCATCCGTGATGCTCAGCAAAAAGTAGTAAATAGCTCTGAGCTCGTGCCTGGTGATATTGTACAGCTTGATGAAGTACGTTGCCATTGCTGCATTACCATTAGTCGTTACTTATCTGCTTCTAGGGAGTCATTGTGCCAGCGGATGGCCATCTTGTCACGCCGAGAGCATACATGCAGATTGACCAATCAGCCATCACGGGCGAATCGCTTGCCGTTGACAAGCACACTGGAGACAATGTCTACCAGTCTTCCACGATCAAACGAGGCGAGGCCCTCATGGTTGTCACAGCCATTGGAGACAGTACCTACGTTGGGCGATCTGCCGCACTCGTCAACGCCGCATCGTCTGGTAAAGGCCATTTCACGAAGGTGCTCAGTGATATCGGAATCGCACTCCTCGCCTTAGTGGTGCTCACTTTGATCGTCGTCTGGGTAGCATCGTTCTATCGTACGAAGGGTATTCGCTCAATCTTGACTTACACTCTTGCGATAACGATCATTGGTGTGCCCGTGGGTCTGCCAGCTGTTGTCACCACCACCATGGCTGTTGGTGCAATGTTCTTGGCTAAGAAGCAAGCGATCGTTCAGAAGTTGTCGGCTATTGAGAGTTTGGCTGGGGTTGGAATTTTGTGCACTGATAAGTATGTCCCCTAATTGGCGTATCCTTTCTTACTTCTTCTGTCCAACAAATGTTCTTTTCTCGAGAAGTGGTTCTCGGAAGATAGTGAAGATCCTGGGCTGCAAAAGGAAACTGACAATTGCATTAGGACTGGTACCCTCACGAAAAACAAGTTATCGCTTGGGGATCCTTACACATGCCAAGGGATTGGGGCACCCGAGCTCATGCTTGTTGCTTGTCTCGCTGCATGCCGGAAGAAAAGGGGTCTGGACGCAATTGACAAGGCATTCCTCAAAGCACTGAAGCGGTACCCAGCCACTAAAGAGATGCTTACAACTTTCAAAGTCATTCAGTTCACGCCGTTTGATCCCGTCTCGAAAAAAGTCACTGCCATTGTCGAGTCACCTAGAGGAGAACGTATCGTTTGTGTCAAGGGAGCACCGCCTACCATCATCAAGATGGTCCAGCAAGCGAATGAAATACCGGAAGATGTTGCGAGAGACTACAACGAGATGGTGGCTGAATTTGCACGTCGAGGCTTCCGCTCCCTTGGTGTCGCTCGCAAGCGTGCGGGAGGTCCTTGGGAGCTGTTGGGAATAATGCCTTGCTCTGACCCGCCCCGCCATGATACTGCGAAGACAATCAAAGAAGCAATGGCTTTAGGCCTGAAGATCAAAATGTTGACTGGTGATGCTGTTGGTATTGCCAAAGAAACGTCCCGACAACTGGGCCTTGGCGAAAACGTGTACAACTCAGAGAGACTCGGACTTGGTGGTGGTGGAGATATGCCTGGTTCTAAGATCTTCGACTTCGTGGAGGCCGCAGATGGATTTGCTGAAGTCTTTCCCCAGCATAAGTACAACGTCGTCGACATTCTGCAGAAGCGAGGCTACCTGGTTGCCATGACTGGAGATGGCGTCAATGATGCTCCCTCCTTGAAACGAGCCGACACTGGTATTGCGGTTGAAGGCTCGTCGGATGCAGCCCGTTCTGCAGCAGACATCGTCTTCCTTGCACCCGGCTTGTCTGCCATAATCGACGCTATCAAGACATCTCGTCAAATCTTTCATCGTATGTATGCTTATGTCGTGTACCGGATCGCTTTGTCATTGCACCTGGAATTGTTTCTCGGCCTGTGGATCGCTATTCTGGATCAGACTTTAAACGTTCAGCTCGTGGTTTTCATCGCAATCTTCGCAGACATCGCAACATTGGCGATCGCCTACGACAAAGCGCCTTACTCGCGGACTCCCGTCAAGTGGAATCTACCTGTCCTATGGGGTACTGCTCTTCCGATAGGCATCACCTTGGCCATTGGTAGCTGGATATGCCTGACAACAATACCGGTGGATTCACACGGTGGTATCATCGAGAAGGAAGGACGGCGAGATTCAATAATCTTCCTGGAAATTGCCCTCACAGAGACTTGGCTCATTCTCATCACCCGTACCGGTGGGCGTCCTTTCTGGTCATCACGAGCTTCGTGGCAGCTTTATATGGCTATCTTTCTAGTCAGCATCCTCGCAACGACCTTTTGTCTTTTCGGTGTCTTCGAGAATTTTAAAGTATTGGCAACGGACCCAGTGACTGTGGTGCGCGTCTGGGTGTTTTCAATTGGCGTGTTTTGTGTGATGGCTGGCGTACATTACCTGCTCGCGGACTCGCCCTGGTTCGATCGCTTGACGCATTTTAAGAGTCCGTTTGGGGGGACGACGGAGCAGAGGACATTGGAGGATTTTGTTGTTGCGCTGCAAAGGGCGAGTTGGGCGCATGATAGGATCGTCTAGGGGCTTTAGGTACACTTTCTAGGGCCGGCTTAGGGCCGGGCCTCAGGGTCTAGTACCCGAAGTGTACCTTACTTACACTAGTAGCATAAAGTAAGGAGAATTTTGTTGCTAAGGTAGTTCTAGCGTTAGGCTGCCAACGGACTGCTTTGTAAGGCAAGGCGTCGATCATTGCCAAGAGATTATATTCTTCACTTTCTCAACGACCATTCATTCTAACAATCTGGAGCAACCTTAGAGGAGATTCAGGAACAACTCGACTCTACTTCACGAGAACGAGCGGTTTCAAACCATTGGTTGTTGAGCTACCGTAAAATATTATTGGGATGAGGACTCTCAACAATGCACCGTAATCTTCTCTTTACAGTACGACTGCTTCCCATGAACGCCACCTTGCAGGTCCAGATCACACAATCCTGGACATATCGTTGGCATCAACACTTCAGCCTCAAAGGTTGGCCAGGGATTAGCCGAGCAAGCATGAATAAGGTAGGCCGCTCTCTCCATAGATAATCAACCAGTCGTCCCTCCCATTCCAAGTCATATCAATATTGAGGTCAACTTGTTATTTGAGGACCGGAAACTTTCAGACCTCCAGCATGTCAAACATCCTTAGCCATGGACCAACATTGTTAACAGAGTATGATGAGCTTGTCGATTCGTCAGGGTCCAGTCTCCCTCTATCATCATGGCGCCTAGAGACCTCCCTGGCTTCTACTATGATGAGGCCAAGAAGAAATATTTCAAGATACTACCAAATCACGTAACTCCTCAAGACTCAAAGTATTCCAAGAATGCCGTCAGAAAAGAAGCACAGAGCAAGTTGCTCCAGGCAGAAGAAAACGAATACATACAGCGTCATCGCCAAACACGGATACAACATTCTCCAATCGTCCAATATCCACTTGGTGGTAGAGTGGCGTTGCTACGGTAAGGCACTTCTCGGAGTCTTTCCTTGGGCTATTACCCCAAAAGCACTCTGAAGACAAGTCTTACTACTTACTCCTATCTCCTAAGAAAATATGCTAAGTAGGAGATGTGCACAGCGAGATCGTTGGCTATAGAAACAACGAGATGAGTATGACGGCCATCTGGGCGGCGGGATTGAGGAAAGAATCTTTCAATACTCGCCACCCAGTTACGTACTTTGTGAGAGACGACGCCACTGGATGTCTTGTGTCTGCCAGTTCCTTAGCTGACCGGCACGTTGTCGTGTAAGTCATATTCCGAACCCATTATCGGCCAGATATGAGGAAATGAGATGCCCTTCAAGCCAAATGAAATACTTTTGACGAGACAAGGATGCCATTGACCCTTCATGTCGAAGGCAGCATGACTCCCGTCTCGAGCTAATGTGATAAGCATCTCAAGCATCTGTTACGCAGAACAAGTAAAGTGCTGCTCACAGCTTGCTTGAGAAGTGCCAACGTCCTTGTGAGCCACTCAGGGAATCCATCGCTGACTTGCTGCTAGCATTATACTTCCGATAAACCTTCGCGACCCATTTACATACAGGACTATGCCACAAATTGTCTGCGACTCCCAGATAAGTTCGCTAGCTCTCTCGCCATCACGAATACTCATGACCACTGCCATGGGCGGAAGTCAGGCTGCACGTATCCATCTTACTAGACTCAAATCGCCAGAAGAAATACAAGCCATCCAGACGGATAGAACTCATGCAAATCGGAGCATGACTACTACTGATATTTCCGTGAGCATGAGATCTCCATATGGAAATACGTTCTGGGCTTCCTCAGCACGTCCACATCTGACGTCTAATGATTTCGCACTCGGTACTTCTGAAGGTACCATACTGGTTGGTCACAGTCAAGGTACATACTCATTCGAGAGCATGCAGAAGTTTGGTTCTTGGACTACTGAAGGGTATGTGTCCTTTGAAGTAATTCACCCCTACATGCTTTGCGATTAATACATAAAAGTGTCTGTGTGCCTTCTATACGGGCAAAATAGTCTCATACCACGACTGGGTTTTCAGATCAGAGATGCTGACTTCAAACCCTCTACAGACATTCCGAGGTGCTGGCCGTGGACTGGCTGGACATGAACGTCATACTCAACGGACATCGAAATGGCAAGGTGAAGCTCTGGGATGCGCGCACAAAAGGACTCGAAGGGACGAGCTCGAGAGTGCAACACCCATCATCCATTGCGCACGTCAGACGTATTACCGACCACCGAATAGCTGTTGCGGGCTTGGAAAACGAACTCTGCCTCTACGATATGCGCTTCCTACCCCGCGAAGTCCCGGTAATTGGTGGGCCAACGCGTCCTTGGCTCACCGTCCCTTCTTATCAGAACAAGGACCTCAGTGGCCTGGCTGTAGGCTTTGATGTGTGTGGAAGCTTGATCGCTGCGGGGACTGATCGTAATACAGTGCAGTTGTTCGACACTGATCGAGGGGTTGAATTACCGCAGATTCATTCAAGGTCTACACTGGGGGAAAGACCTCCTTGTCTGGCACAATGTCTTAGGTTTGTTGATGGAGAGGGTACGCGGGAAGCACCGCGGCTTTTTGTGGCCGTGGGGAATGTGATTGATGAGTGGAGTTGGTGAGGAGATGATGCTTAGAAGCCCAGGAGGATTGCGCAAGAGAAAATGGCTTTAATAGGACAATTATGCCAATGAGCTAGGTTTCTATAAGTCAATTGTAAGTACAGACGAAAAAGCCATTCTTTTCCGCAGTCGTACGCAAAGACTTCGAATGCAGAATCGAAGAGAGACGCAGTCTACTACCGTGGAAAGGCCATGAAAAGTCATGCCAAGTCTATTTTGAGGAACGTCGATACTTGAGATTCTGAAATTGTGACAGATTGAGGATTGTTCCATTGTAATAGTCTCTATCTTTTGAAGCCCAATCGCAGGAATCAATGCATATTCTCCGACGGACGATCGGATGTGTGGGAGAACACACCTATGTCTAAACAGATTGTACTGCATACAAAAGCCATCCTCTCCAAGGTCATACATTCAAGCCCAAGAATGAATTCCAAAATCATATCGAAAATCGAAAAGAATCCGTTTTTTCAGCCCTCATCGCACATCATTAGCAATCCATTGTCGATTGGTCCCATCCTCCCATGCCTTCATATCCACTCAGCTTCCAGGGTCTACCTCCTACCCTCTAATCAAATGGTGATCACCTGGCCTCGCATGAACGTCTGACCCCGTCAACTCACTCATTCTCCCCGACTCCTGCCCCAACTTAGTGGCTGGCCCTCCGCCGTCGCATACAACGGCAGCAGATGTAGCCTTGCGGCTAGGAGCACAAAATGGGATTGAAAGGATTGTCTCTCATCTGAATGTAATCGAGTAAGCTATTAGTGAAGCTGGGAAATTTACACTTGTGTGAAAGTCTTTCAGATTTATGATTATGAGTGGAATGTTGTGACCCTCAAGTCTAGGTTATGAACATCGAAGCGAACGAGACTATGTACAAGGACATTCGTAGTATGTCTGAAATCGCGAGACTATGTTCAGAGTATCGCAGCTCCCTATACGATCTTGTTGAAAGCCGGTATCAACGTCTGCGCAAGCCAGAAACTGAAAACCAACTTCGGCCCCGTCATCAACAGCTTCGGCGTCAGGCCTTTGAAGAAACTTGTGAATCCCTCCTCTTTCGTCATCCTCGCGATGATCTTCAAGCCGCTTTCTGGGTTATCGAAATTCCGATTCTGGATCCTCGTCTTGACAACGTCCAAAGGCGCCGACACAACAAGGGACGCCGTAGCCCCAGCAATCGACGCGATGAAATTCTCAAACCAGCTAGCCTTGTTATAATCCTCCAACTTGAAAAGATACTGCTTCGCAGCAGCCGATCCACCAAAAAGTGCGAATGATCCAGGAGCATTTCGAGCAGCGGTCCAGCCTGCGCCGCGGTATAGACCCATGCCTTCGTCTGCGACTATCCGGAATACACCGCGGCCTCGGAAGGCTTCTGGGTTCGTTTGTCGTTTGATCTTTAGGACGTCGAGGGGTAGGAGGACGATTTCGCCGATGCCGATGAGCGAGCCGGCGGTTGCGTGCATGATGGCTTTTCCGTTGCCTTTCCCAAAGGCACGGTCGAATTGCTCGCCGTGGTGGAGGGCGAGGTAGTCGCGGGCGAAGGGTTGGCCGCCGTATTTGTATATTCTTTGTAGGATCTGGAGACGTTGTTAGCAACGGTCTGGGCTTTTCTTGGGGAAATGAAGGGTACCTTGTAGCCTGCAGCATAGCCTAAGCCTGGGAAGAGGGATGTGAATTTTTTGAATACTGGGGCGTGGGCTGTGTCTCTGAATATGACTTCGTTCAGTCTCGCAGCTGATGTGACCTTTCCTTGATTGCTCATCAATCGCTTTGCGATGGTGTCGACGGGGTGGAAAATGGCGAGCTCGGCAATACCAGCGGAGCCTGTAGAATGTTAGTAGGACTACCCTACAGTTTCCGGTATATTGCCCACCAGATCCGAGCAGCCTAGCAGCTGCCGACTCCTTCTTGAAGTCTTTAGCAGCAGAGCTCGCAACAGTGTCTACCACTGCTGGGGCCATTGCGGCTTTGTCTTTCGTCTTTTGTCTTTTGCTCGGTCGATGGAAAAGGTGCCAGAAGTGGTAGGAATTTAAAGGTCCTTGAGTTCCCCGACAACCAGAATTGGTCTGCGCGACGGCGCAATAGTGAATTATGTGGGGTAGCTTCAAAAAATGGTTAGCAACTCTTTACTTTTTTCCATGATGCTCGCTTGTAGATTTTAGTAGCGGGCTTATCCCCCTGGTCCGTGCACTAATGTCGATCTCGGTAGCCGGTAGCCGTTGGCATGGTTGAGTCAATACCCCCCGGGGGGCCCCAGCCCTCTGTTTGCTTTCCAGCCTCCATCAATTCCCAACCTCACGGGAGGCTCAATTAGCATAAGAGAAGGGACTGAGCTCTCTAGGCGCCATTCCTCACTTTTGTTTATATCATGTCCTGGCTCCGTCGTCTGTCTCGCGACCGATCATCCAAAGGCGAGCAAGATCTACCAATGCCTTCCAGACCCTTCGCCAACAACGTCGCAAACAACGTTGATACCCATCAGAGTCCTCCCTTCAAGGACACTCAATACTCCAGCGGTTTCAATTCACAAGACAAGCTTCAATCTTACCGACCATCCACTGCTGGCGACCAGGGCTATAATGCGACACCACGAGGTCCTATAACAACGGGTGAACCATCGCATCGTCCTATCACCGCAGGCATGGAGCCCACTCCCGATCCATTGACCAAGGCCTTCAATGATGCCATCAGACCATTTCAAGACCAGATCGAAGACCTCAAGATGAAGCTCGAGGATACAAACTACCAGCTCCAGCAATTGGAGGACGAGCGCGCAGACATGCATGCTTGGATTGATAAGCGCGGGCTCAGAGCAGGCACGTTGCGCTCAATTGATCTCCCACGAAGCCCTACTGACATTCCATTCACTCTGCAGATGTCCCGCCATCGATCGCACAAGCAATGAACAGTGATCCCACCTCCGCGCAAACCCTCAACTACCAGCTCGACCGCAAAATGACCGTCCTAAACCACGACCTCCACCGCCTCCAAGATTCCCTTTCCTCTCACCTGCCAACAGCCACATTCGCCACTACCCTAGCTCAACTCATCCCCTCCATCGAAGACCTAGCCAACCTCCCCGGCGGCCCACCTCTCGCATTTGAGCTCATCATCAAGCTGGGCGGCAACCTCAACTCCCACGGTGGTGACGAGGGCTGGAATAATGACGCGGATGCTAGTAGCCGCGCAGACTTCTATGCACGACTCGATGAGTGCATGCTTGATGTTGTGCGCTTGCGACTGGCACCCGGGAGCCGAGAGGATCCACCGTGGCAGGTCGCACGGGACGTCAAGAGGTTGGAGAAGACGGGTGCTTTCTTGAGAAGTAAGCTTGGTCTACAGACATACTTCCCGAGGAGTTTGGACGTAATGAAGAGAGGAGAGGGTCAGGCGATGGGAGGACGATCGGAAGGTTGAATAGCAACTCCCTGGGGACCCCAAGGCATGGACTTTGCTAGGGTCAGACTGAGAAGGAATACTGGTACGATGACTGTAATGATGGATACGACATGAGAGCGCAACTCTACATTCGGCATGTGATGTTAGTACGGACATACAAGCGGACATACAAGCGTGGTTGGAAAAAGTCGAGTCTGTTTCTCGGATATAGAGGGGCGCCATCCATGATATGGCGTGCAAATAATATTTTTGACCATAATCGCTCTCCAGACAATATCGAGTCCTAATCGATACTTAAGAGAATCAATGAAGGAGGACATTGGTAGCGGAAAATGCTAGGTGAATCCCTATCAAGCTTGAAAGGGAAACTCTATCCAGACGCTAACATCCTCATTTTCACCTACCGTGCAACTCTGGGCTTCTACAAGAGTTTTGAAAACATGTTCTATTGCATTTCTCTAAATACTAACTAGAGAGACTGACCATGTTCCAGAAACCTGCAGCACTCTATTATTGCGCTTCAAATTTTCTATAATTTAGCTCAGCACGTTCGCACCTTCATCTACTCTGCTCCGCCTATCGAGTTATCCGTCCTACTGTCTTTGTCTCCGTTCCGGTCTCTATCGAAAGAGTAGAAAGTTGCGATATTTTGATATTTATGGACATCTACTTCGTACTCATACTGTGACCTGGTAATTGAGCTCGATTGCGAGAACGCACTGAAAGCCCGCCCCCAATACACATTAGCTCAGGACCGTTAGGTTAATAACCAATCACAACAATGACAGCTGTCGACGCACGGATGTGGCTGTAGAAGAGGGGTCGCTATCTTGAGTCTGTATTGCATGTTGAACATCTTGTCGAATACATAAAAGGCGGTTATTCCCCCTTCCTCGAAATGTCGGAAGAGTTTGCTTGTTCGCCCAAGCACTTCAGACATGAATTTCCCCACGGCCTGAAAGACTTGGGTAACAATCGGCTAGCTCTCAACGTATGATAAATCTGGCCATTCCAATCTTGAATCAAAAGCTCTACAAAGGAATGAAGGCTTGTCAATGGCTAGGCCCCCCGAAGTCGAATCGCAAGCTCCCGAGGCCATCCGTCGTCGCGCATATTCCAAACAGTCCCAACGTACCCCCGCAGAAGAAAAAGAGCTCTCTCCAATTGAGGAAAGGAAGGATGACCTATTCCAGAGCTTCAGCCCTAAAGTTCAAACCCGCGGCCAAGGCTCTTCACCCATAGCCAAGCGAAGGGACATACTCGGGCTAATTTCTTTGATAATTTGGCTCCTGGTTCTCGCTGCAATCGTCGTGGTTAGTGTCGCCGTTGGAGGTGGTGTATGAGGCGGCCTTGCGTCGCAGAAGAAGTCGACATCTTCATCGAGGTATACACCTCCACCGTTACTGTCCCTGATTTTTGATTGCCACTACTAGTATCACTTGATTAGAGTAAAATCACTTAGTTTTCTGAACAGCCCCTCAGCAATACTTGCCGCAGCTCAAAGCACATGCTCCGTCCAGCCTGCGTCAACACCTCCTACTCCTCCTCCTCCACTTCCTCGTCCCCCACGCCGACCTCAGCAGGCTACTCAAATTGCCCCGCCCCCAACGGCACCTCCTATACTAGCTCCAACTCCGGCTCCGGTGGCCCTCATCCCTCATTCTCGATCGTTTGCGGGCTAGAATATGCGGTTGACGAAGACGATCTCGTAGCTAAAGGGACTTTGGCGGATACAATCTACGATCGCATTGATCAGTGTGCGGCTTTTAAGGGAGCGCATGCGTGCAAGGGCGTTGCATATCATTATGCCTCGGCGGAGATGATGGGTCAAGATATGCCTAGTTGTTATTTGAAGATTGTGTTACCAAGTGATGGCGGTTGGTTGAAGGAGGCCAATGTTTATGGGGCCTTTGTTTCGCAGTAGCATATTGGCATGCTGCCCGTTACTGGAACGGGATCTGGAGGCACAACATGACCGGATATGTACCCAGCTCCTTCTCAGCGATAAGGACTTGATATTGGCGATAAGAATTTGATACTCGCCACCCATCTTGGCGCCCTAAAACGGGTCATCACAACACAACGATGAGGCACTTGACCTATTTGGGCCAATTTTGAGGCGCTAATTCTAAGATTGAACGTCTCAAATCAACCTCACCTCGTCCCCCACCCTGGAACCTGCCGCTCTAGCCTTGCTCTCCTTTGGCCTGCGGGCCCTTCTCTTCGATGGCTCTCAGCGAGGCTGCCCCATTCGGGTTTAGACACCTGCTTTCATTGGAATCCACTCCATGTACTCGAAAGATTCTAATTACTGCTTCTACAGAGTCAACCATGTGTAGCGAATTTCTGAATCCTTGTTCATGTGTATTGCGGTACTTTAACAAGCGGCAAGGCGCGCGAATACGCGACCAGCAGTCGAATAACACACACTCAGCTTTCGTCCTTTGCTCGAACGGCCTAAAACATGTGATCGAGGAAGCATAACAGTCATCATTCACACTTGCTCTCAGTGATTACATAACAAAGAAGCACGTCTGTATGCAAACGTTTTGAGAATGACAGAAACTAATCTATCTTCAGATTTTCATGGTTACTAGCTGTCGGATATCGAACGCCTCGTCGATTCATCCACGCGCTCGGTACCAACCAGCGACAGGCGCAGCTTCTTGCGATAAAGACCAGATAGGACCCTTTCTACTCTACCCGAGCGGATCAGAACGTTTCAAAAGCTTGTAGGATCCCGATTTACTCCAAGCTAGAAGAATCTAAGGATGACTGTCCAGGCGATTGCTCTGAGCCATCGCACTGACATCAAACATGTGCTTCGTCTGGAAGATCGCATGAGGATCACGGCATGCCGTGAGCAGAGGCCAGAGCCATGCCTGTTCCTGGTGGACTTCCCATAACCATTGGCCGATGCTGGTCGGAAAACAATGTTTCATGCCTGGCCTTCTATGACCTAGTCTTGAAACGGCCACCAGCGCCAAATTAATTATTAGAGTCGGCATCCCCACGTCTCTCCCACGCCTTTTTCCCAAACGTGGCTTTCCAATACCTCTTTTACTCGACCACCATGCATCTCCCCACCCACCCCCTCTTCGCCCCCCTGCTCCCACTCCTCACGATCCTTACCCTAGCAGTAGCAAACAAGCCTCCCTCCAACCCCCCAACAACACCCTACATCGTCAACTATCTCGCAAAATGGGAACTACAATCCCTATCCAATAAGACCCTCGCCGTCTCTTCCGCCACAGCATCCACGAAGTCAACCTCCAAGTACCTCTCCTCCAGTCCCTCAACTATTTCCCTCCCTAACAACACTATCCAGGCAAAAGAGATCTCCAAACACAACCCCCCTCCGCTACGACGTCCCCGACACCTCCACAACCCTCTTCATCCGACTCAGCGCAAACCTAATCACACAAGACGCGGTCAAACTAGCTATAGTGGCGACTTATGAGATAATGAGCAAGATGATTGAGGATCCGACTGTGGGGGATGGACCGTTGCCGCCGGAGGCGGAGCCGTTGTATATTAATCCTGCGCGGGGGGTTGTTGGAGGGGCGTATATGTGAGTGACGTGTTTTACCTGATGGGTTTATGCAATAGGCTGATGTAAGAGCAGAATCGCACAGAGCAAGCATCCGCAGCATCTGACTTTTGGCATTGTGGAGAGTGCTATGCAGGGGCTTTGGGATGTGCTCATTGGTGGTGGCAGGTATCTAGCGTGTACATTTGAGATATGGGATGGGCAGTCGGGACATGTAGGTGATGGAAGTTTGGTGAGCATAGCATGAAAAAGACGCAAAAAGGGGGTATTGTGAACGCATATCATCCGATAGTTGAACAAGGCGCCTTGGTATTTTATCTCGAGTACAGAAGGTGTCAGCTGGACGCAGCTAAAGTGAATTGAGAAGTTCTTATTGCCGCAACCGGAGAATCGCTGAATTGGTAAATGTACAAGGCTATACCACAACTTCTATCCCTCACTTACATCTAGTTCTTCTCCAGGTCTGCGAGGATCTTCTCGCCCTTTTGACGTGCGGAATCGATGTCACCAACCATGTAGAAAGCACCTGTAGACACTATCAGCAAGAATGTTCCTAGGATAGTTGAGGTTTCTTGATTCACATACCTTCTGGCAGATCATCACCCTCGCCGTTCATGATAGCCTTGAAGCTTCGAATAGTATCCTTCAAGTCCACCAGCTTGCCCTCGATACCTGTGAAGACCTGTGCAACGGTGAAAGGCTGGCTCAAAAATCTCTGGAGCTTTCGGGCACGCTCGACGGTCAGCTTGTCAGCTTCCGACAATTCGTCCATACCCAGAATGGCAATGATATCTTGTAGCGACTTGTACTCTTGCAGCATCTGCTGCACGCGCGAAGCGGTGTCGTAGTGGTCCTGGCCAACGACTCGAGGGTCCAACATACGGGACTTGGAATCGAGAGGGTCGACGGCTGGGTAGATACCCAATTCAGAGATACCACGGGACAAGACAGTGGTGGCATCCAAATGGGCGAAGGTGGTGGCAGGGGCGGGATCAGTCAAGTCATCGGCGGGCACGTAGACGGCTTGCACGGAGGTAATTGATCCTTTCTGCGTGGTTGTAATACGCTCTTGCATGAGACCCATGTCGACGGCGAGAGTGGGTTGGTAACCGACGGCGGATGGGATACGACCCAGAAGAGCAGACACTTCGGAACCAGCTTGAGTGAAACGGAAGATGTTGTCGATGAAGAGGAGCACTGTGACTATCAGCAAAAGGGCTTCGATCGATGTGGGAGACTAGCTAACCGTCCTGACCCTCCTCGTCACGGAAGTACTCAGCGACTGTCAGACCAGTAAGAGCGACACGGGCACGAGCTCCTGGAGGCTCGTTCATTTGACCGAATACCAGGGCGACCTTGGATTCGCCGTCGAGATTGATGACCTGGGTTTCCTGCATTTCGTGGTACAAGTCGTTACCCTCACGAGTACGCTCGCCGACACCAGTAAAGACGGAGAAACCACCATGGCCCTTGGCGATGTTGTTCTGAGGCAGTTGTTAGCCCTGCCCATTACTATCTAGGAAGTCTTGGCGTACAATCAGCTCCTGAATGAACACGGTCTTGCCGACACCAGCACCTCCAAAGAGGCCAATCTTTCCACCACGAGCGTAGGGAGCAAGTAGATCGACAACCTTGATACCAGTGATAAGCACCTCAGCGGATGTTGACTGCTCGACGAATTCAGGAGCGTCGGCGTGGATGGGCATCTTCTGGGTGTGCTTGATTGGGCCACGCTCGTCAATGGGTTCTCCAGTGACATTCATGATACGACCAAGCGTTCCAGGTCCAACGGGAATCATGATCGGGGAGCCAGTGTCTGTAGCTTTACGCCCTCGTACGAGACCCTCGGTACCTACAAGATTGCATGTAAATATACTCCCTTAAAGCTTTGCCCATATTGCTTGGAGGCTTACCATCCATAGCAATTGTTCGGACGACATTTTCACCCAGATGTTGCTATTGCCCAGGTTAGCTTCGGCGCCCGGATGTTTTGCGAAGTAAAGCTAGCGTACGGCGACTTCGAGGACCAGCTTTTGCCCACCATTTTCGGTCTCCAAAGCATTGAGAATAGGTGGCAGGGTATCGCTGTCGAATTTCACTAATCAAAGGAATAGCGTATCAGCTCGGTTCATGTAAAACGCATCCAGACGCCCATCGTTCTCCGTGTGAGGGATTTCGCCGTACCGTCCACAACAGCTCCGATGACTTGATGTATCTTGCCATCCCGCACGTCACTCGCGAACCGAGGTCCAAGTGCTGGAGAAAAGTTTTTCTTTATGGGTTGGAGGGCGCGTCGAGCTGTCGTGGGCCTTGCAAAGGTAGACGCTCGAAGAGATCGAGCGAGGCCGCTGTACCGGAGTCGCCTAGGTCAGCTTGTGCCATTGGAGATCGGAAGGGGTGGAATAGTGATCTCTCCTACCTCTTCAGCATTATGAGTGATGGGAAAGGACGGTGAGGGTGGGAGTGGAGTAAGACGTGAAGGCAATGGAGCTTGCTTGAGGAGTAGCGGAAGACGAGGTTTGAGCGAAGAAAAATGCCAAGGCCACTAGCGCTTGTCAAAGTAATGTACCACGATTGTCCGAAGATCCTCCAAAACCAACTACGATCTTCACTCATGCGGATCAAGAACATTTGAGCTGCAACAGCTGCGAGGAGCTCATTGATTATCCTCTAGAGTATCACAGCTCGCTACTCTACTCCGCTATCCATTGACTCACCCTTCGCAATGCTTCGATCAATTCCTCGAGCTGCCCCCAGCTCCTCGTCATTCCGAGGTCCTTCAATCCGTACAGCTCTTCGAAACTCCAAAGCACCTCTTCCATTATGCACAGCCGATGCAAGAAATCAACAGTCGCGTTCAATAGCCGCCCATGCCATATCCAACCCCACTCTTGCACAGATCGAGAAGCGGTGGGAGGGAATGCCTCCTCAGGAGCAAGCTGATATATGGATGGCATTGAGAGATCGCATGAAGAATGACTGGCATGACTTGACTTTGCAGGAGAGGAAAGCGGGTATGTGATTCCATTAGAGCTTATTGAGAGCATATTATACCTTCACACGTCTCGCGAACTCTTTACGTCACAATTGTCTACAGCACTCGATGTAGCTCTTTCTTTTACTCCCCAGCATGTACGAGAGCTGACCTAACATCTCTCTGCAGCATACTGGATCGCATTCGGCCCCCACGGCCCTCGATCCCTACCTCCTCCCGGCGAGAATTGGATGGTATTCCGATACACCATGCTTGGTGTTGGAATTTCCTGCGTTATCTTCTGGGCCATCCGAACACAAGCAAGACCAGCGCCAAAGACCATGAATGCGCAATACCAAGAAATGACCAACGAATATCTGAGGGTGCGTCATAACCACGTGGATGTCTTAATGCCTCAGGCAGCAAGAGCCGCATTCCTCTTGGTACTATATACTGATCGTTTTTAATTTACAGAAGCAAAAGACCGAACCTATCAGCGGTGTATCATCAGAAGGTTACAAAGGCAAGGGAATGGTGCAGAGCAAGCCAAGGAAGGGAGGGATCCCCAGCGACGACGACGAATAATCGGCAGAATCCCAAACGCGCGGTGTATTCTATGTTACTGAAAGCATCAACATCAGGTACCAACGTTTCCATTAGAAATGGAAGTATTGTGGCACAAAGCTGGTCGATGAAAAGGCAAAGAGGGATGGGTGTGCTGTAGCCTTACTGTTTATATTCGACCTTGTACAGATGCACGGAGATGGTTTTTGCAAGACCAAACAGACACAGACTCGCAATTTCCATTACCACAGAAGAAGTCCGTTGTCTCTATGTTACTTCCAACTCCTTTATGCGATCAAGAATGCTTTTCAATTCCATCTCATCATTTGCGCGATGCTCGATTAGTACCCTCCTGATTAAGGTAGGAACGGTATTTTTCCTGCATATCTCGGTTCCTCAATGGTCTCAAAATACTTCCTTAATCTTTACTATCGTCATTGTCCCTTTGCGAAAGCATCAAAAACAAAGTTCATTGCCCAGAAAGAAGCGTATCATAGTAACATGGTTCGTCCAAAGCCTCTGAGTCATCTGCCAAGCTCATTTTCACAACCCCATAAATTCTTCCTACAAGCTTTCCATGCTTTTCGCACGCCATCTCTCATTTCTACAATTCTGTCTATATCAGCTTTCTCAGCGACGCAAATCTTCCCAGCTAGCCATGCACGTCAAATCGCAATGCCTCGCAACACCAAACACCCCAAAGGGCGGTCCACAGCCCCATCATCGCCTCCACCGAACCCCAGCGACCGGAACGATACCTCCACAATCTACTTCTACACACCAACCTCCCATCCCTACGCCTTCCTCTGCCAGATGTACCCCTGCTCCTTCACGTCCCCACAAAAGCATCCTGGCGTTGTTTTCACCAGCGCAGAGCAGTATATGATGTACTGCAAAGCACTAGTCTTCAGCAGACCGGATGTCGCGAAGAGTATACTGAAACTAGAATGTCCGCCAGAGCAAAAGTACTTGGCGAGAGGGATCAAGCCGAGTACAGCCGAACATAAGGAATGGCAAAAGGTCAAATACGGGAAGAATGATAGGACGTGGGGTGTTGGGTTCGATGAAGCAACTGCAGAGGAGAATCGAGTTTTATGGGGACAGAACCTTCTGGGGAAGGCGTTAATGGAGGTGAGGGAGAAGATTAGGGACGATGAGAGTATGCGGCGGGACGGCGAAGAGAATGTAGAGAAGATGGAGGAGCGCGGACGAATTCATAATGGAAGAAAGTGAGTGCTAGAGGGAAATGTCTACCTGGCAGGGCAATGATCGAAGCCCGAGAGCAGGCGAAATCTTATAACGGTAGTTCAAACGGAATAGACAATAGACGGAGGAGCTTGAAAGGAGAGCAAGAACTTCTTGAGTAAGGCGATGGAAAGGCGCACGACGAAAGGGTCGGGAATTCGCTTTTGATACTGCTGGTGATGAGGATCTCCATGCAAGGAGGAACGCTCCAGGGGTAAATCTGAGTGACGCTATAACAATGAGTCTGATCTCTCTCGACGATTTTGAGTCATCCCCAAACATTTCGAAAATCGCCATGCGCAGCTCGAGAGACATACGCCAGATTCTCCAATCCAAACCTCAAATCACGCGCAGCTCAACAATTTCCAAAATCTGACGTCTTAGCCCAAATCCTACAGTATCAAACCCTAGAGATCGCGATCTGTCCCCTCACCTCCCCATATACTCTCCTCGTGGACCACGAGGAATCCATTTCCCCAACCGACCCTCCCAAACCTTCCTCATCTGCCGTAATCTCTCCCGCATACGAAGTGCGCATAATGTACAAGGATGTGCCAAATCTAAACCTGATGCCTCGCATGATGCGGCTGAGAGGCACCGACTTGAAACATTGATTATACATGATTTATTCTTCCGATGCGCGCATAGGCCGCTTAGATACGATTAGAACCTGGAGCAGATCTCGGTTTCGCACGTGAACTGATCGTTTTATGTGTTTTGGGAGTTTGGTTGTGGTGGATTTTGGGGGGGGTTTGGGGGCCAGGGGTCAGGCTGGAGGGGGGAGGATTCGAAGTTTGGGGGTGTGGGTGGTCTGAGGTTATGGTAGGGGTGATGGGCGGTGTACTGGTACTCCTGATTCTGGGAATTAGAAATATGGACATCGTTCGTGATCAATCCTCGTTTTGCTAGGGAGAGGTCGGGCACACAGTTGTTTTGATGCCATATGGTTTGATTCCTATTTTATCGGTATATATTATGCCAAGAAAGATGCATACATCATTCCTGGCCCTCGTGCTTTATCTTCTAGATAGGGATACTTTCGATGGGTGGATATGTTGGTTGCAACACACGCAGAGTACAGCTCAGCTGTCAACAGCATTTTTCTTCTTCCCCAGCAGAGGTTAAAACGCCAATGCTCAACACCAGATACAATGCCAAACAATGCCCTTCCCAACGTAGTGACTCAAACAATATTTATACACCTCAAGCTATAAAAACCGAAATGATACTCAAGAACCACAATTGGGGAGATGTGCAAACGGACAGACTCCGTTCACAAGGTCAATAGGACACGGCATCCCACAAGTAACCTGTTGCGGCAACTGAGATAGGCAAGCGATATCCAGCGTACCATCCCAGTTGATGTTGACGACCGAGGTTTCGAGTTTGCCTCTAAGTGTGCAATTATAGCTACCATCGAACAGCACCTCGAGGATCGCCCAGTTCTGATTCACAGTATCCTGCAAGATCTGATAAGGGGTAATGGCTTGATCATGAGGATTGTCTTGGTGGAAAGCGTAAACATGTCCGGTAGTTTGACTCCAGTACCAACCCAACCCAAACTCATTGGTGCAGACGCTATTATTGCCCATAGTGCAACCGAAACCGCCGTTGACATTTGTTACATCCTCCACGGTCTCGTAGGGTCCTATCATCGGAATTGCGACCCAGCCGTTTTGTCTCATGACTTCGGAGGTCATGTAGGTTCGGAGAGCGTAGTCTAGACCTTCGACTTTGCTGGGTAGGGAGAGTGATTTCGAGCTTGACCAATCGCCGCTTTCACAGAATTTGATAAAGGTGGGGACGTCGCTCATGAGTAGTTCGAGCGCGTTGTTGATCATGTTTGCGAGCTGGTTTGTGCTATTGCTGAGCTCGGCTTCGACGTTGCCGATTTGGATCGATTGTGATGATTGGGTCCCTGTTGGCCAGAGAGCTTTTGCGGTGGATGGGGCTTGTTGCAAGCTGATGCTGAGGACTTGAGCAGCAGACCTTGTCATGACCGAAAGCCCCAGTACTGAGACTGCAATACTCGGTGCTCCCAAGAACGCTAGACCTACTGAAAGTGCAGTCAAGAGTGTTAGGAGATCGAATGACGCCGGCTTGATGGGATCCATTTCATTAATGAGACCCTGAATAACGGTTTGGGCGTCCGATTGAGCGCTCCCGAGGGCAGTGTAGTAAGTTGTAAAGAAGTCGTTGACGGCTAAAGGCGACATTAGTCAAAGATCTGTTAGGCGTTTGAGGCTTTTGACTCACAATAGATGTTCTTTATTATATATTGGACTTCTGGCTTGATACTTGGATCCATATACGGGTCCAATGTACTTGAGTAAGTACACGTTTGCGGGTTGATACGTGAACAATCCTTCCCTGCAGCGCCATGTGCTAGGCGAAGATAGCAAGTTGTCCATGGTTCCAGAGGCTTGCAGCAATTCGAGCCATCATTGTCCTCAGCACTCTGTACTTCACTGCAGACACGGGTGGTAGCGTTCCAATTGAAGAGATATGTCGTCAGGTTCAAGTCAATCCAGCAATTCTTATCGAACGCTGCTGCTAAGTCTGTACAGTTGTATGTGTTTCTCTTTTCCTCCCGGAATAAAACTCCTGCTGTGTCTAACAGGGGCCGTAGTGGATTCCAACTTGACAATGAGGATTCTCTTTTGGTATGTGAGCGTTGTAAGGGCGAGGAAGCAGCCAGGGAAATGATAAGGACGCTGGAGACAACAGAAACACGTCTCATGATGATAAAATCACCGCCGTCGATGATGAAGATGATGAGAAGGGGGGGAACTCTGAGTTGAAAGTACTAACGACGCTTGCTTTCGTGAATGCATGAGGTGGAGAACGATACATGCAGGTTCGAGGATGGGGAAGTGCTAGACTATATCGTCATGGATGGGCGGCAGCCCAAAGGCTCCTTCATACGTATGAAGAAAGATAGGCATAGTAACCATTGGGTCGCAAAGTGTCTTGAAACTCATTTGAAGAGTTACACATCTTCCAGTGTCGTGCGTGGCTGGGTATGGACGAATCCTGCATCTTCGTGACCACCACCTCGATCGTGACAAAATGTCTGGCTGCGCATGTGCAGCCTCAGCTTCGGATCCTCGGCTTGGTGGGGTGACCTGCCAATTGCATGACAAGGGATCGAAGGGAAGCACCTGAGAGGTCGCAACGGGTATTATTCAAACTCTCTACCCATGTTTTTTTTTGGTACTTTTGGTCGCGCGATTAGCGCGCTTGTATGAGGTTCGTGGGGCAAACGAACATTGCGACCAACGAGAGACCAGAATCGCAGCCGGCTAGTCAAGCTTCCTATGGTGTACATAAGAATGTAGAGGAATTAATCGTGATCACAAGTACCGCCCGCATATAATTCTTGTCAGTCACGGGGTATACCCCTTAACCTGGCTTGGCCAAACCCTTTCGTACTCTGCTTAGATCCATTTGAGTAGCTTCCTCCACGGTCAGTCGTTATATTTTGGCTTACCTCAGCTGACTTCTTTGTGCCTCGGTGTAATTATAAATCCAAACATGAGAGATACCAAAGGCCTGGACGATTGTTCTGACGGTCGCGTAGGCGTGATAAATGCCTCAAAAATACGAGACCAGCCAACAAAGGCAAAAGCGGTGAGTTATACGGCTGCGCATCTTTCCTCGGTTTGAGACTTCTCCATCAACCTATGATTTCAACGACCGTTGCGCTAAAGCAAAACCTCAATTGTGCGGACAGAGTTTCGTATAGAGAATATGCTATTCACCCTATCGGCCTCATTGCCGATCTTCGATCTGATTCTAACTGGGTTCTCCCTTCCTGCATACAATCAGATCCTTGGCCGAGCGCCCCATTTGTTCTTGTATACCGCAAATGCTAATAAAATGGTTTCATCAAGTTCATGAATGTAAAATTCCCTGTCGCCTGATGATACGGGAGAAGCTTTAGCAATGCACAAGCCTCCACCCCACAACAATACCATAATGCATACGTTCAAAAGAACCTCGTAAGCCTCTATATCCGCGTGGTCTTTGGCGCGATACTTTTACCACGTAGAAATTTCCTCACCATTTATCCCTTTGATCACGGAATAGAACAACCTGTTTGAAAACGAGCGCCCGATACAGACCGATTCGGATAACGGCCGTACGAGCGTAAGACATATCCTGTATTACTGGGTACCATCAGGGAAATTGGTCTCAACGATGACAAACATTGTGTCATCGCAATCAAACGTAAGATGCCAGGATTGGTGATCGCGGAGCAAACCCTACATCATGCCCAGACCTGTTTCCCATCATGTCACTTGACTGTGGGGCTCGGTAGCATGGCGTTTCGTATAACACTGTCATTTGTTGGATTTGCCAATTCCACGTGGCTCATGCTTCGGCCGATCCTATCGACGTCATTCTGTCGCATGTACGTGGAGGCTCAAGGAAGGATGCAAGATTAAACCTGAATGTTAAGCTTTTCGGATATTCTAACGAGACTGGCAGCGAGACCCTGGTGATCATGTGTGTGGAGGCTCCTGTGGGTGCACAAGGTAAATCGGAAACGAGGCTATTCCTGCATCATCGAGTATTAATGTCGGTTGTGTATCGATAGGCACTGATTGGATATGATAACCCCCACGGCGATTCCTGAGGTCAATTCAAGAGTTGAATACTCCTCAAATTAGTAACAGGCCCCAATGGTGTTAGAAATTTTGATGAATCCGTCTGAATCCAATCCAAATATACCAAGTGATGGCCATATGGCGGGTGCCGTTGATCCTTGCAAGATGCAGGGCTTTTGCTCAGTGGTTTCAGCTCTGTGCATCGGTCTACACAAGCAGTCGTGTCATGAGGCTTGAAACTTTGCAGGATTGCATCCGAATGATCACGCGACTGGTAGGTATCTATTTTCTCTGCGACACAGACGGGTCACCCAGTAGAAATGACTCTCGATGTGCTAGTGATTTTCATAAGGATAGCAGCTCAGATAAAAGATGCTACTATCGAGTTCATTTTGAATTATGATCTTCGCAGAGATCTGGAGGAGCCATTACTAACCCGCAACGAAAGCCCCGATTTACAAGTCTTGAGTAACAAAGTTTGAGTTCTTATGATATGCTATCACTCTCTCATAGAAAGCTCCTTCTCATTATAGCTTGTTGGAGAGTTATAAGCTGGTTAGGCTACGTCCAAACTGCTGTTCTAAGGCTAAAATTTGCGTGTACGAAGATCATTATTTGAAAATACACCGATAGTAGGTGAGCCAGGTGAGCGGGAAGTCCTGGGGGCGCACACCATGGGGGTGCAACGCACAGTTCGGATACAGCCGTAGATGGCGGGGTCCTTAGATTTGTATGGGGATTACATACAAATCTAAGTACTACCGCATCAGCCATATTACCGTCACCGCTTTGAACCGCAGCGCAGTATATCGTTGTTATATATATAGCTGTCGCTTATCCACCCCATTTATGCCTCCCACACGTCGCTGTCACTCTTCCACCCCATTATTCCGCCCTATGCCACATGAACCGACGACTATGGTAAACCCCTGGCTGAAGGCCGATGCTTGCTCGGGGGTGTCGAACGTCTCCTTGTCGGTGGGGGGCTTAAGGTGTTCGAGTGGAATCTTGTTGATAGCTTTTTAAACAGTAGGGAGGATAGAAGGGTCAAGGTCTGCATGTGGGCCCCAAGTCATGGCGGGCTGGCGAGCTGGCGACAGCGAGGTAAGAGAGGGGTAGCTTGGGCGGGGCCGGCGACAGCGAGGTAAGAGAGGGGTAGTTTGGGCGGGGCCGGCGACAACGAGGTAAGAGAGGGGTAGCTTGGGGGGGGCGACAGCGACGTAAAGGGTGATGTTTAGAAAGGATGGAGGTGAGGGTTGAAAATTTGCAGATATGCGGTTCAAAAGGTGGTATGCAATATGGCTGATGCGGTAGTACTTAGATTTGTATGTAATCCCCATACAAACGTGAGTACCGAGCATCAAGTCCGTTAACCCCGAACTGTGCGTTGTGGCAATACCATTGCGTAAGGTGTACAGGTCTCGAGATTGCGTAGTCGACGGTAAACAAAGGTGGTATAACCTCGCATTTATTTCCTTAAAAACGATATCAACAAATCTCGAGCATCAAAAGACCTTCGCAGAGACGAATTGTCTGTAGCACTCTGGGGATGACCATGGAAAGGGGAACTTAGGATGGGCATTTTGATGTCGAGCTCGCAATCGAAGTGGCGTATCCACATAATGAATCGATTGGACACCATGATAATTTCCTTCGACCAATTCCTAATACTCGATCGTGAAAGTTCAATGGAAGGCCACTCATGCCACTCTTTCCCGTTTTTGTGCCAGATCGATACAAGGAAGATTGATTGGCCGAAAGTTTAGCGCCCCGCGCTTAGTGAAAACCGCATGCAGTCGGGAGTGCATCAGCAAGGCCAGTCTTCTAGGCATCAAGGAGAATACATCAATCCATGCAGCACTTCCTCCGTACTTCAAGTATAGCTCTATCTTGATCTGGAAGCTTCATTCGAACCACTGCCCCCTGTACAGCCACTCACTGAGGCTTACTGGCACTGCCTGGCTGCTACGTCGAGCAGCATCCCTTCCTCACATCATTAACACCCCCAATTCTTCAACATGGCGAACGATGAGTATGATGTAAGTAGCAGCTCCTACTGGCATCTTATGCGCATGCTGACCTTGCTGGCAACTAGTTCCTCTTCAAAGGTAGCACTCCTCCATTTCCCGCGCCCCAAATATTTATACTAATCACTCTCCTTCCTAGTGGTACTTATAGGAGATTCCGGCGTCGGAAAATCCAACCTACTCTCACGATTCACCCGCAACGAATTCAATCTTGACAGCAAATCCACCATCGGCGTCGAGTTCGCAACCCGCTCCATCCAAGTCGACGCCAAGACCATCAAAGCCCAGATCTGGGATACAGCAGGGCAAGAACGCTACCGCGCTATCACCTCCGCATACTATAGGGGCGCTGTGGGGGCTTTGTTGGTGTATGATATCAGCAAGCATCAGACGTACGAGAATGTGCAGCGGTGGTTGAAAGAGCTGAGGGATCATGCCGATGCGAATATTGTGATTATGCTGGTGGGAAATAAGAGCGATTTGAGGCATTTGAGGGCGGTACCGACGGAAGAGGCGAAGCAGTTTGCCAGTAGGTGTATTTGGATGCAATAGAAAGGTGCGATGGGCTGACTTCACCAGGCGACAACAACCTGTCATTTATCGAGACCTCGGCGTTGGACGCGAGCAACGTTGAGCTTGCTTTCCAGAACATTCTCACAGGTATGCTGCAACAATCTATGAAAGCCAAGTGACGTGCTGATTGCTTCAAGAAATTTACCGTATCGTCTCACAAAAAGCCCTCGACAACGGGGACTCGGGTCAGAATCCCATCGGTAGTGGCGAGCGTAAGGTGCTTGAGATCAGCAAGTCGGCGGACACAGAAACGAAGTCGGGCAAGTGCTGTTGAGCTACGATGTGGGAGCATGCCTGGGTGTTACTAAGGAAGAATGCTGATTAGACAATAATCGCTTTATCCATTTTTCGAGCGCATGCGGCGGTCGAAACCACTCTACATGGCGTCTTGTCTACCTTATGGTCAATGGATTGATTGCGCTCGCGTGTTTTATGCTGACGAGTGGCTGGCATCAGCTAGAGTGTTATGCAGTATTATGGATTTCTATTCAGTGAAGCTAATTGATGCTGCAGCACGCTCCTTACGAAAGATTTTCAACACTTGTGCGATTCCAAGGTTCTCTCTTAAACGTAACCTCCCAATCATATGTTTGAAGAAACCTCTTCAAGTAAGTAGCCATTTATGAACTTCCGACCATTTACCCACTCTCACTCGGTAGGTATCTGTCAAAAGACGCATCTTCTACTTTACATCATGGACATTGCGTAGATGAGAGAGGAGGCCGAACACAGTAGGGCCAGGGTAGGCAGGTGATGTACAGCTCGGATGCCTGCACATCCATGGGTAGGGTCCTTGATTTCTTCCTCTGTCGTGACTGTGCCGGGATCAAGAAAGTTCTACATCGCTGCTAGGAAAGGCTGCAGCAATTCGTAAGGTTTGATTTGGTGGCTTCGGACGTTCTCTGGAGCATCGAACACTCCATGGGGATGTTGCGGGCGTGCATGTCCTGCACCTTGTATCCAATTCGACATCTCTGCAGGAGGAGGCGCCAAAGTACTCAAGGGCAGAGATGGAGCTTCACTTCCAGTCCTCGGGTCGCCTTCTGGTAGCTGACCCTGCCCATAACTGTGTTCACTTTGTTGGAAGTCTTGAAGCGCCTTTACTGGGCCTGAGTCTGATACAAGACCGTCCTCGGGGAACTCATTTCGAGCCATAATTGTAGAAGACAAAACGGTGACTCGATTCGTTGTCCATTAAAGACGGGGTGCCATCAAGCGATCGACCGATAAGGTCATCAAGCGGCTCAAGCGGGTGGTCAGCAGCTGCGTGCGCTCATGGGCTTGAAAATCGGCGGATAATGCAAGACTTCGGCACCAATCCCATCTGTTACACCTATAACACTTCCAAACAAGGGCCAAGGATTCCGCTTTGAACAACCGGATGAAATGGTCTGGTACCCATGAGGAGACGTTCAGCTGCTCCTCGCGATGTTAAAGATGATCGAGTAGATGCTTCCTGAAAAGACCGAGTGAGCAAGCATCTTACATTTAGTGTTCATTGCTGCCTACCTGTTCGCTTCTGGATCTCCCGACTTTCGTGAACAATATAATTCATACATCGATTGGGAATAACCACGTCTATCGAGCTACTTTGTAACGTCCCATGTAGGATGTTAGGACGTAACCCAGCTCATGTCGATAGTCAAAGTGCAATGATGGGGGGGTATCAGGAATATTTCCGGTCAGGATATTGTCGTCCTCATCTCTGACCATACCAACCAAACCTTCGGCCAGCGCCAATATCGGACGCGTGCAATGATAGAATCACGCGTGGACGAGAAGCTCGAACCAGGTACTGACAGTGTCTTTGTAGACTTTGTTACACGACGCGTGGGCACAAACACAATGTACCGGACGTTTACTGTACATTTTTCTATCCCCAGGCCGTATTCTGCTTTCCTCTGCAGTTATTTATACGGCTTAACGTTGGTTCCGGTATTTTGGGTGGTGTTAGGCTTTCCATCTTTCACTCGAAATCTCTCCTCTCCAAGGTTCACATTGTCAAGCGTCGGGTCTCTCACTTTGCCGGAGCTTGAGACGGCCTCGCCTTCGTGAAGTCTACCATCTCTCAATGTCGTTTTGATCCAATCTGTGATGTAGTCACGACGTTCAGGATTAGCATTCGTTGAAATACCAACGTCGTCTAGTTCTCACCCGATCTGATGCCAGATTTCCTCGTCTCCATCTTCCGCAGACTTGATGCTGTTGACGGATATGGCCGAGCTCTCACGTAGTCCAGATTGGTATTCTGAAACTAATTGCTGCAAGAGTCTCTCGATACGAGCAACGCCGGATCTGCATTAGGTCTTGGTCATCTGAACTCGTAATCGGCTTCTTATAAGGCAAATACCCAAGAAGACCAAAATCGAACGAGGTCAGAAGTTATGTGTTCGATATGACCCGTTGACGAATGCTCTCGATCTGCTCTTTGCCCCATGGTGGTCTATCCCAAGTTTTCTTGCTCTGTGTTCCAAGGCTCTTACATCTCTGCAACAAGGTTTACAGCTCATTGAGGACGTTACTACAGCCTTCGAGCAGCATCTTCGGGTCATTCTTCTTGCTCTGACGAGGCTCGCGATCGTTAACAGTCTCTCGTACCTCCTTCAGCACCAGCTGGAGGCCTGCTACCTCCGTGGAAAAAGCTCCGAAGTTATCAAGGGTATCTCGACAGCCACGCCAAATTTTATGAGCCAGCTGTAGGCATATGATCAAGTCGCTGGCGCTGGCTCCGAAGCTCATCCTGAAAGTTCACTGCGGATGATTCATGGAAGAAGAAGTAGGACGCAAAGCTCATTTTGCTATGGGCTGAAGATCATTGTAATGAGATAGACCCACCCTAAGTACAGAACCAGCAATAATGATAGAACAGCAGGCCAGAGGGACGCCGCCCACGCTCTTCAGCCTCGCCTGGCGCACTTGGCTAAACCTGCGGGGCGCATGCTCAAGGAGCGGACCAATCTGATCCGTTTGAAGACACAGATACTACACAGCCTATCTGAACAAGTATCAGCGTTAACACTGTCGAGCTTGCAAAGCTCCCCTTTTTAGGGAGAAGTAGATTTCACGATGTTACTATCGGGATAGTTTTAAATAGCTAGTATCGATATCTAGGAGAGCCACAACTACCACACAACGAGTGACCTGATCAAGATTTTTGAGCGACAAAATAATACTGAGTATAATATTCTATTATTTTTGTGTATGAGATTCATTTTTAAGAGAGCTTCATGAAGTTTTATAAGCAGATCACGCTGGGGTCAAGAATGTTGTTTCAGCGCCAAGATTTGCGGGTACGATGCTAGAAGGGTTCACCCCCTAACTGCTCGCACCCCCTAACCACTCGTCCCGTAGGGCTGAAGCCCGGAAGTCCTTTAGGCCCCTAAAGAACGCCCTAGAAATTCGTCCTTCGGGCAACAATTCGGGAAG